>Ga0315909_10000025_pt1 | contig 201940 bp, 216 predicted proteins | sample LakEriMetagenome_11_FD_203527 | JGI IMG/M metagenome (GOLD analysis project Ga0315909, IMG submission 203527) | Freshwater fungal communities from buoy surface, Lake Erie, Ohio, United States - Buoy 2 MA125 | ecosystem: Environmental > Aquatic > Freshwater > Lake | place: USA: Lake Erie, Ohio... | reverse complement strand
ATACTTTTGCCATTTCTATTTCTTCTGGATGAAGTAGTAGGAAATCACCATACTCTGCATCATCGGCGGTTATAGCAACTAATGCTCCACCATAGTTTTTAAAGAATTCTGTCTTTCTCATATTATAGTCCGCTTTCCATTCGTTGAACTCTATTGTGATATTCGGCTTCCGAATACTCCACTATCGAAAGTGATGGAGTAAATTTGGTCATCAATCTACCACTAGCATATCTCCAAATCACATTATCGATGAAATCTTTCATCATATAAGTTCCATCAGATGAACCAAATCCTTGGTCTTCAGGCCAATCATCTGTCCATTCTTCAGCAACTTCGGTTGCTACTTCCAACAAATCCCATTGTGGGATATGCTCATCACCAACCATTTTGGTGAAACCACTAACTCTATGAGAGTTGAACACTAAACTTTGGGGGTCAATAAGGTAATTCATAATTAAGGGGGGTTAAAGGTTCATTTCTTATTACTCTACTAATCTACGAAAAACTTTTCGCAATTCCAAGTACTTTCGTAATTATTTTTCTAATACCCAATTAAGAGTATCGATTTGAGTTTGTATTTTTAATATATTAATATCGTGTAAGATATCGAGTTTCATCTCTTTTGAGAGTGCAAGTTCTAACTCTGATATTTTTATTAGAATATCTGTTTCGTTTTTCATATAGGGTATCTTTATTACAATCACAATGTACGAAATTCCGAAATAAAAAACAAGTATTTCATCGATTATTTTGGAAAATTTAATAATTATTAGTATATTGTTATACTCTAATCATTTACATCTGTATGAACGCCAAGGTTTTATCTAGTTTAGAAAAAAGTTATATCCAATTAGATTGGAAAGATTATATTTGTAAAATAGAAATGACGGCGGAGCAGATGGTTAAGATTATTGATTTAATCGAAATTTTCAAAAAAATCAAAGGAACTAAAGAGTTAGTTATATTTAGATTTGAAGGAGTACCTGCATACGTTACTGTTAAGAAGGAGGAGTATAGTTCGATATTAGATTGGATACATCAGAGAATGATAGATTTTGAACTCTTTGAGCAATGTAAACGAATCAATGATATAGTGAAATCTTTATGAATAAAGCATCAGAGATATTTTTAAGTTGGAGAAGAGCGGCAAATCCAACTCCCGAACAAACTACATTAGCCGGAAAACGATACACTATTTGTCAAACTTGTCCATCAAGAACTCCTTCCGTAGTATTTACAGAGATATGCGGTGAGTGTGGATGCCCATTAGGTAAAAAGATATTCACACCTGTTATGGGTAGTTGTGATTTAAAAAAATGGAATAGTGTAGAAAATTTATAAAGAATATATGAATTTACAAGAATATAAAAAATGTTTAGCTGAAATAGAGACAGGTAAATTAGCAACATTAAATAACTTAATACGCCATCATAGTAATATCATTATATTGGGTAATGGTGGAAGTAATGCGGTTGCGTTACACATAGCCGAAGATTACCATAAAATGTTGGGAATTAAAACAATTACATTTGGTGATACACCTAGAATGAGTTGTTATGCGAATGATTACGGTTGGGATAATGCATATCAGATGTTTTTAGAACATTTTGTAGAAGGAGATACATTGGTAATACTAATATCATCATCTGGTAATTCAAAAAACATATTGAATTGTGCGAAGTATTGTGTAGATAATTCCATTGATATGATTACAATGTCGGGTCATTCTGAAAAGAATAAATTGAAATCTAACTTTGGAAGCCATTCAAAATTACATTTTTGGGTAGATAGTAAAGATTACGGAATCGTTGAAGGATTACATGAGTTAATACTACATTCAGTTATTTAATTTCAATTTTGTAAATATGAGAATACTAATAATCGCGATGGGTAGAAGTGGTGGGTATTCTTTACTTAATTGGATAGGTTCAGAAAAAAAATATCAAACTATTCATGAACCAACAAAAGATAATTTTGATATGTTGAGTATCTATAAAATCAGGTTATTGGAAAAAAATAAAAACAATATAGTAGTAAAGTATTTGATTAGTGAAATAGAAAATGAATTAGATACATTCAATTGGAGTAATTGGGATAAGGTCATTGGGTTAATACGAAACGATATACAAGAGTGTGCAATATCACATTATTGGGCACTATCTTCAAATTCTATTACTTGGAGAGAATGCTATGAAATATCTAATCAATGGTTAATAGAAAATGAAAAAGAAATCAAAGAGGAGGAATCTAGATTGCAGAAATATAAAGAGATAATATCTAATATACCCCAAATTGAATTAATGGTATCATATGAGAACATATATCAAGGTAATGAGGATATTAATAGGTTAACTCATTATTTGGGGATTCAAAAAATAAATTCTCATTCTCTTTTAGATAATAGAAATAGATTACGAAATGTAATTGATGTTAAATCAAAAAGAAGTTTAATTTAAAACAATCATATTTATATAAGAATACACATATAAAAAAAGCATTATGAAAGGAACACTATTTTCCGCAGATTTTGTAAAAGACTCAACTGGTAATTTGAGATTATTAGAATTAAATACTGATACTGGATTTATAAATCAGGAATTAGTTAATTTTGATTTTTCTGATTTTAACCAAATACTTGTAGATAATAGTATCTCTGAATTAGATATTATCTATAAACCAGATATTCATCAAAAATTTGTAAACCAACTTACATCTTCTCTATCATCAGATACAACCGTTATAAATTTACATAAAGAAAGTAATGGTACAATATACCCAACACAAGTTGAGGATTCTGATAATAAATTTATTTTGAGATTAGCGTATGATGAATCTGCTCTGTTTGATAGTGAATACTGTAAAAATAGATTAAATGTTTTTAATTTATTTACGGATAATTCTATAAATGATTATTCTATTTCATATTATCATTCATCATCATTTGGTGAAAAAAACACTCTTACAAATGAGATAAACCCAAACAATATACCAGATGTAACTATAAAGGATGTGAATGAAATTCATAATCCAATTGATTTCTTTAAAATAGGTTTTCAAACTGAAAACGAATCATCAGAAGATAGATGGAATAACTTTATTAGTGAAAACGCAGCAGAAGATAAGTTAATAGAGCAATATCATTTTCACCCATCTAATGTAGATGATAATAACCACATAACATCTTATAGATTTTTTGGAATAGTATATGGCTCTAATTTAGAAGTAGTAAATTTACATACTTATAAAATTAGTTCAATATTTGACTTACCAACCGATTTAAGTTCTGAAGTAGTTGAAAATCAATATACAAATAAAATAGCCGATTATCACTACTATGAGTTTACAACTAACTTATTCAAAAATGATTCAGCAGGAATACTATCAACTCACCAAATACTAACTGATGAAAATACTTACAAACCTATATCAGAGTTTGTTGTGGGTGATTATGTAAAATCTTATTATATATCTCGTTCTGTTGAAGAGGAGACGGATACTAATTATAGTTTTCCAACAAATGAGTTTCCAATTGGTTCATACTTAACATCATCTATTGTAATTTATAAAAAGTATGAAAACTTAAAATATAATAGTATGTTTGAATTAAAAGTAGATGATGATTCTCTTTTCTCTGGAATAGCAAAATCGTTTTTAATTTTTGATTCTAGCTCTAATGCAAGTTCATTTAAAGAAATATATAATATAAATCCTGAAGTAGATTATTTATACGATGCCAATGGTAATCTAATTGATATAGATGAATTAAATTTTTATGTATCTACCGACAATAATTTAACTTATATAGAATTAGATGTTGAAGATACCGATACCTATATTATAAGTGGTTCTACTGCATTCAATTCAGTAGTTTCTCATAACGCACCTTGCTTCGTTGCAGGTACACAAATTTTGTTAGAAAATGGACTTACAAAAAATATCGAAGATGTAGTTGTAGGTGATTATGTAGTTTCATTTGATTTAAAAAATAACGAACCAAAAGTTAGTAAAGTTTTAAATACTTTTTCTAAACAAATTGATAAGATTGTTGAATATGAATTTTCAGATGGAAGTATTTTAAAAGCAACATTAGACCATCCAATTTACGTCATCAATAAGGGATGGGTTAACTATTTAGGTGAACCAGAACAATATAATGATGATTCATTTGAAGGAATTAAGCCTGTTAAAAAAATAGAAGTAGAAAAAATAGAAATCGGTGATGTTGTAAAGTTACATAATGGAGATGTTAAATTGATTAATGTAAATATAGTAGAAGAATCTACTATCGTATACAACTTATCAGAAATTGAAACATATCACAATTATTTTGCAAATAATGTGTTAGTTCATAACCTACGTCCACCTTCGTGTTTCACTGCCGATACTAAAGTAAAAATGGAAGATGGTAGTTTTAAAAACATAGTAGACATTGAGATTGGTGATTATGTTTTGAGTTATAAAAATGGTGAATATGTAAGAGGTGTTGTAACTGATAAAATACCACATCCTACCAATGATGTTGTTGAAGTTGTAAAATATAAGGGAATGATTTCCGATAGATTACATCCATTCTATGATAATGGAGAATGGAAACCAATTTGTGAAGCAAAAGGTGTTGAACTTGGTATTCAATATGTAGATAACTTTTATAATTTGGAAATAGATGGTGATGTTTTATTTGAAAGTGAACATAACTTTATAGTAGAGGATTTTATAGTTTCCGGTTTAGGAGATAATGAATTACTAAATAAAACTTTTAAAAGACAAGAGTTTTATCAAACAAGTATTAATGCATAATAAATAAAAATAAATAATCATGAACATAACCAACCACCCGCCGTTGTACAAAAAAAAGGCATTAAATGCTGTCAATAATAGAACTACATCTCAATTAACACCAGAAGAAAAGGGAAGAGTTCAACTTGTAGTTAATAAATTTTTTGAATTATTTATTGCAAAACATTTGTAATACAAATGATTATGAAACCTAGGTTATTTTGTTTTGGAGATTCATTCGTTGATTTTGATATTCCGAAATACCATTGGACATATTATCTGTCACACCATTACGAATTTTACAAATTCGCGGTGCGTGGGTCAGATAATAACTCCATAATATTTCAATTAGGAGATTTACCAGAATTTGAGCCTGGGGATAGAGTTTTGATTATGTTTACCGAACCTGGTAGAATACCTACTCGATTTTATGCAAATGGTAATTTAATAAATAAATTAGCTTGTTTGAAAGTAGATGAACACTATCGATGGTTAGATGGTGAGAGAAATAATGAAATAAAATTTTTTAAAAAACTTCAAACTTTACTAAAGGAGTATAATCCAGTATTTGTTACTTGGAATGAAACTTTTAATAAGGGTACAGAAGATTTTGTATCCTTAATACAAGTTAGTTCAAATTGGCAAGAAGGTGCTGGTGAAAAACGAGATGACCATCCTGGACCAAAGGGGTGTTATGAAATGTATAAAAAAATACATACACTACTTAATGTAAATGAACCTTTTGTTGATTTTAAAATCGAAGATAAAGATTTAATTTAATTATGTATAAAATACTTAAAAATGCTTTATCGTTAGATGAATGTGAATTCATTTTTTCTGAATTTGAAAAACTAGAAAAGAAAAAAGATTGGCTAGTTAAAGATTCTGATATAGTACATAAATGGGAAATATCTGATAGGTATACCGAAAAATTAAAAATAGAAGTTGAAAAATTTTATTCAACCAAAGTAAATACCGTTTTAGGGTATACTAGAAAATCACTTAAAGGACAAAAACTTCACAAGCACAAAGATGTATGTGAACTTGTTATTAGTGTTTTAATTAAACAATCTGATACAATTGCAAGTCCTTTATATCTTTGGATTGGTGGTGAAAAAGTTGAAATAATTTTAGAACAAGGTGATGGGGTAATATTCGAAGGAAGTAAAATATTTCACGAAAGAGATACATTAACATCGGATTGGTTAGTTGGTATGATATTAGCATACGAGAGAGTTAGAGAACCAAAATTAATGTAAGATGCAATCTATTATTCAAAAAAAATTATTCAATAAAGATGATTGTCATTACTTTAAATCATTATCTGATGATGAATCATTCAAACGCAGTAAAGTAACAGGATATAGTAATATTGATGTTATATCAGAACATAGAACTTCAAGTGAGTTAACTATAGAGCTAACACATAATTTATCAAATATGATGTTAGAAAAGTTGAAAGAATTTGAAATAAAAAATTTACCTGATTTTTTTATAATTCTGAAATATGATAAAAATCAAGAGTTCAAAAGACATACCGATTCAGGCATTGAATATCCAAACAGATATAAAACTTTAATAATACAACTTTCAAATGAAACCGATTATGATGGTGGTGAATTATGTATTTTTCACAATGATGATACAATAGTATCTTCAAAAGAAATTGGAAATGTTATAATGTTTGATTCATCTATCGAACATAGTGTTAATAAAATTAAAGATGGTATACGATATAGTATTGTTTTTTGGTTATCAATTGATAATTTCGCATTAAATAAATCACTAATATAGTGTTCTGATTGACTTAATAAAAAAATAATTTTTATAATGATAAACTTTACAAAAGAAGAATGTAACGAAATAATATCATTATCAAATTTATTTCAAAAACATTTATCAAATGAATGGTGGGAAAGTAATGAAACTATTTATTTTGCTTGGCATATAGAAAGAAATGAAATAACTGAATGGATATTTGAACGATTGTTAAACTATCTTAAAATGAATACAAACATCACATTGAATAAACCACTCAATGTGATTCATTTACAAAATGTACAAAAGGGAAATAAATTTGAACCTCATATTGATAAACATAGTTTATATAACATAGGTGCTTGTTTAAATGATGATTATCAAGGAGGAGAACTCATTTGCTATAATCCAAAATTTATTGTACCTAAAATTGCCGGAAATATCTATACCTTTTATGGTAGTAGATTACACGAAGTAACAGAGGTTACTAGTGGTGAACGATGGTCTCTAATTGCATTTTTAAGTAAAGATTTATTAAAGAATAAATTAGTATGATTGATAAATCAAAATATATATGCACAACTCCATTCTTCTTTACAGAGGTAGAAGATAATAAACAATTTTTATGTTGTCCATCTTGGTTAAGTACGGATATTAATAGTGGTAAAGGGATATTGGATAGTTTTAATTCTGAAATTTCTGAAAAAATAAGAGATAGTGTAACTGATGGTAGTTACAAATACTGTAATGAATTTTTGTGTCCATATTTAGCAAGTTTTAAAAGTAATAGAATACCTTCTAAATTCATACCCAATACATCCGAAAATGTTGATTATTTACATAAAACAAAGGGGCCTAAAATAATTAATTTTACATTTGATAGAAGCTGTAATTTTCAATGCCCATCTTGTAGGGTTGAATTAATAAATTATAAAGGTAGTAAACGAATATCCGTAGAAAAAAAACTAACTGAAATTAACGATGAAATATCACCGTTCGTTGAACGATTGGTATTAAGTGGTTCAGCTGACCCATTTTTCTCAAAATCATTCAGACAGTTTCTTATTACATTGGATTCAAATAGATTTAAAAAATTAAAATCAATTCATTTACATACAAATGGTTCATTATGGACTCCTGAAATGTGGGAGAAAATGAATGGTATACATCGTTATGTTAATACTTGTGAGATTTCAATAGATGCTGCTACAAAAGAAACATACGAAACTAAAACTAGAATTGGAGGTAATTGGGATGTGTTGCATGAAAATTTAAAGTTTATAACAAAAATACCAACTATAAAAGAATATATTTTTTCATTTGTAGTGCAAGATACTAATTATAAAGAAATGTACGATTTTTATAAAATGATTAAATCATATATGGATAAAAGAGAAACTAAAGTAAAATGGGATATTAGAACCAATGTGATTTCTGATTGGGGTACATTTAGTGAAGCTGAATTTAAAATTAAAAATGTAGCAAATCCAGACCATGCTGAATATAATTCGTTTTTGTTAGAATTGGATAAAGTTAAAAATATTCCAAATGTAATACATAATTTTCATCATTTATATACAACTGAAAAACCTTTAATTTAAATAATGGCAACACTTTGGACTTTTGGTGATTCAATGACCTTTGGACACGGGTGTGTACCAAATTATGAGGGAGATGAATACTATAAAAAATATAAAAAATCAGATGATGATTTGATTTGGCCTGTTATATTGGCTAATAAATTAGGTTATAAATTAAATAATTTAGGAAAATGTGGAGCATCTAACGATTATATATTTGATAAGATAATAGATAATTATCATTCAATTTCGGAAAACGATATTGTAATTGTTAATAAAACTTTTTCATATAGATTTGATATACCATCTCATAATCCAGATGAATTTTATAATGTATGTGGTGAGGTTATTAAATCCGATACTGGTTATAAGACCACAATTGAAAATAAAGAAAAATATGAAACTATTGTTAATTTTTCATATTACTTTAGTGGACACGATGTATATCGTAAACGTCACGAGAAACGATATGATTTTTTAAAATCTATAATAAAATGTTATAAATATTTTGAATTTTATACACAAACTATTTGGGAGGATTCACACGCACAGAATATAAAAGATGCTACCAAAGGTAAAATGGAAGATTACCATTTAAGTTTTCTTGGGCATAAACAATTCGCTAATTATGTATACTCATCATTATTTAATGAAGATGGTAAAAAATTATTATAAGAAACGGTAATTTGTAAAATTCATATTTTTTTACTATATTTACTTGTAAAAATTTTAATTATGATTATATTACCGCAGAATCCAATAACCGAAAATAGCTTCAATAGATGGAAGTGTCATAAAATAGAAGTAGAAGATGGTATAGATTCCTACCATTATTACGTCATACCATTGGTAGATATAGATGAAGATGATATAGAAAATATAGAATTTGCTCCAGTATTATTCAGTTCCGAATCTGATGAATTTTTTGATGAAAACGGAAACACAATCTACACCGTTCGATTATTTGATGATGATTTACCTGAATTAACTACTGAAGAAGAAGTTGAAATTCTGTATGAAATCCTAACAAAGAAAAAACTTTTTATGTAATGACTAGGAAAATTTGAAAATTTTTCGTATGTTTGGGTATTATTAATAGTTAAACTCATTACTACTCAAGAAAATGAAGCAAAAAACAGAACAAGAATTAAAAGCAAATTACGAAAAGTTTCTCAAAATCCTAGAAAAGTACTTCACAGGTGAAAGATTAGAAAAACTTCTTCATATGTATTCTGAATCAGAATTAGGTGGTAACCTTATGATTTCACCAGCTTCTGGTAATTTAAATTTTCATAATGCATATCCAGGTGGTTATATCGACCATATTTTTAATGTTTGCAAGAATGCACTTGCTGTAAAAAATCTATTTACATCACAAGGTGGTGAACCTGATTTTACAGATGAAGAATTAATTTTTGTAGCACTACATCATGATTTAGGTAAGTTAGGAACCAAAGAAGAATTACATTATCATCCTAATGAATCAGATTGGCATGTAAAAAATAAAGGTGAAGTCTATACTAGAAATAGTAAGAACTCGTATATGGCTATTACTGATAGAACTTTCTTCTTACTTAATAGGTATGGTATTCAGTATAATGAAAATGAATACTTTGGTATTAAACTTACAGATGGTATGTATGATGAGGATAATGTAAAATACTATAAAGTATTTGATGTATCCAAGTATCTTAAATCAAACATTCAGTATATAATGCATTGGGCAGACCATATGAGTACTGTTATTGAAAGACAAAATTACAATAAATCTAAATAATACAGACATTGTGTCAGATATTTATTAAAGAATACTGACACTTTGTCATATTAATTTGGTTGGTATAGTATTGGATAATATGAATTTAAATTATTTCAAAAACTTAAACAAATTAACTATGTACAATTCAGATTTAAAAAAATTAGTAAATTTATTTAATTCTCCAAACTGGTACACTACCACAACTAATTACAATACATTTGCGGCAGATTACGATGTAACGCAGTTGGAGGATGGTAAACAACAATTAACATTTAATGTATTAGGGCATGATGTTAAAAACATTAAATTAGAAGTTACCGAAGATAAGGTAACAATTAAAGCAAAAAAGCAAGAAGGTAGTTCTCCGTTAGTACAGGACATCGATTCCACATTCAGTGTAGGCAAAGATTATGATGGAACTAAAACGGAGGCAAAATTCACTAATGGGTTACTTACTTTAACAATTGATAAGAAAGACGAAAGGAAATCAAAATCAATTTCAATTAAAGTTGATTAAGTGAATTATTTTTTGTATATTTATAGGTGGTAGGGTAAACTTACCACCTTTTTTTATTTAAAAATACTTATTACTATGATATACGACGAAAAAATAAAAAACCTATTGGAAGCCATTGATGGTAAATTGAGAATTTTACAGAATGGAATTAGTGGTGCACAACATTTATCACCATCTGAAGCACATGCTACATTAGCAGATGCTAGAATGTTAGTAGAACGCGTAGCAGAATTATCCAGAATAAATCGATAATATGAATTGGCTAAAAGTATTAGTGGGGTTATCTGCTATTATTATAGCCGGATGTGCTGCTTATTTCTCTGTAACTGGATTAGGTGTTCTTTTTGCAGGAGCATCTACATCTGTTATAGTGATGGCATCTTCGTTGGAGTTAGCTAAATTAGTTGCTGCAACATACTTAAAACAAAAATGGGATGTAATTGGTGGGTTTAACAAATGGTATCTTACACTTTCAGTAGGAGTTCTTATGTTAATCACCTCTGCAGGTATTTTCGGATACCTTTCTAATGCTTTTCAGGCACAATCTCTTCAGTTACAACAGGTAGATAGAGAAATTGAAGTTCATCAAACTAAAATTGACCAAAACACTGCTCAAATCACTCAACTTTCTACTCAAATTAGTGAATTTAATACTAATCAAGGTAAAATTATCGATGGAGGTACGGTAAATTCTCGTTTACTGCGTTCAATTGATGCTAGAGATAAAGAAATCAGTAAAATTAATGATAAAATTTCAATTTTACAAGAAGAAAATGCAGCCGAAACCGAAAAAATTAACGAAATTAAGGTTACTAACCTAGATTTAGAGAAAGAAGTGGGTGGATTTCGATTTGTAGCAGAGGCATTTGATATAGAATTGAAAAATGTAGTAAAATTCTTCATATTTTTGATTGTAATTGTCTTTGACCCACTCGCAGTTGCTCTAATTATCGCATTTAACGGATTAATTTCTGATAAAAAAGAAAAAGAATACGAAGTATACGGTGATAAAGAAAAACAAAGAGAACTTCTTAAAGAAATCATACAAGCAGATGAGAAAGATGGTCTGTATGATGATTGGGATGTAATTTTGAACGACGGATTGGAAGATAAACCAACGGTAAATGAAGATATAGTAGAAAATCCCCCTAAAGAAGAAGAAGAATTACCGAATTTAAAATGGGAAGAGTATATGCATCCAGAATTTCCATGGAATAATCGTAAATTGTGGATAAATAATCCAAAAGCGGTAAATTATTGGTTAAATACTAAAAAAGGGAATGTTAGAGATTTAGCTAGATTCCGCACAGAGGATGAAAACATCAAAATTTACTAAACGCTTGTAAATACGAAATAATTTTCTTATATTTAACATATGAATATAGGATATGCATGTATTAATATGACCGTAGGTAAGAAAATTACCACTAATCGTACAATGGTCAAAAAAACCTTCAATCAAAAAGGTTTAGATTACGTTTCCGAACTTGCATTACTCAATGCAAAGGATGTTATTAAGATTTTAGAGTGGAATAGGATGAATGGTATTAAGTTCTTCCGTCTTTCATCTACTATCATTCCGTGGGGTGATAATTTCGACATTACTCAATTAAAGGATTACAAAGAAATCAAATCAGAGCTTAAAAAAGCAGGTGATTTTGCTAAATTTCATAATATCCGTATTAATTCACATCCAGGTCCATTTAATGTATTACCATCTCCAAACGAAGAAGTTATTCAAAAGACTTTTGCCGATTTGGAACTACATGGTAAGATTTTTGATATGATGGGGTTATCAAAAACACATTACAACAATATAAATATCCATTGTAATGGTGTCTACGGAGATAAAAAGTCTGCAATGGATAGATTGATACAAAACTTCAAAAGACTCTCACCAAGCGTACAAAAACGATTGACATTGGAGAATGATGATAAAGCATCTATGTACTCTGTTAAAGATTTGATGTATATCCACGAACATACTGGTATTCCTATTGTTTTCGATTATCACCACCACCAATTTTGTACAGGTGGATTAACGGAAGAAGAAGCTCTTAAATTAGCAGCAACTACTTGGCCAAAAGGTATTACGCAAGAAGTTCATTATTCAGAATCGAAGGCATTACATGAAAACAACCCAAAAGAAAAACCGCAAGCACATTCCTATCTTATTAATGCCCTCCCCAATACATACGAGTTGGATTTGGACATTATGGTTGAAGCAAAAGGAAAAGAATTAGCAATTTTACCTTTTATAAAAATAATGTTATGAAAAAATACGCACTATACATCGGAAGATGGCAGAATTGGCACAAAGGACATGAGTGGTTAATCAATCAACAATTAGAAAAGGGTAAAAATGTTTGGTTAGCAATTAGAGATGTTCCAACAGATGAGAATAATCCAAAAACTGCTCAACAGGTTATGATAGATTTAACTAAAGAATCTTTTTTTATTGATAATTGGGATAAAATTCATATATCAATTATTCCTGATATTGAATCAGTAAATTATGGTAGAGGAGTAGGGTATGATGTAATTTATCACGAACCACCCACAAATATAGCCGAAATTAGTGGAACTGCAATCAGAAATGGAGAAATAGATGCCACAGGTAAAAAGACACATAGCTAAAACCATCTCATACCGCATTGTAAGTACTTTAATTGGATTCTTAATAATGTGGTGGATAAGTGGTTCTATTAAAATAGGTGCTGCTTTCGGAGTGGTTGAATTAGTGTACAAACCCATACAATACTTTCTACATGAAAGAATATGGTATAAATTTATAAAATACGGACTTAAAAATAAATAAAAATATGAAATTAATTACAGACAAAGCATCAAACGGATTACAATCTAAAGAATTTAGCGAGTTTCTTTTAACACGCGTCCCCAAAACCGAAATTACTGCTAAAGAAGCAGATGAATTAGAACAAACTCTGAAAGATGGATTAAACGAATACCCAGGATTAGGTATATCTGCAACTCAATTGGGTATTAAAAAAAGAGCATGTTATATTAAGTTTGGGTACGATGAAGATAGTAGAGAACTATTTTTAGTGAATCCCGTTATTACAGAACGGTCTAAAGAAGGATTTCTTTTTTATGAAGGATGTTTATCCATTCCTAAAACCATTGAAAACCCATTACGAACTATTAGGTCTTGTAAAATTAAAGTTCAAACTGATAATTTGGGAGAATTGGAATTTGAAATCAATCCAGAAGGAGATAAAGCTGATGAAAGAGTTTCAATTGAAACAATGATGACTGTTATCGTTCAGCATGAAATTGACCATTTAGATGGAATAACTATTAAAGATAGGGTTTATTCTACAACTATCGTAAAGAAAAATAATTATGGTAGAAATGATAAAATTGTAATGAAATCACCAACTGGTGAACTGGTTGAGGTTAAATACAAAAAAGCAAATAATTATTTTTTACAAGGATATGAAATAGTGTAATTATGGAAATAGCTTTATTTATAATCACCTTATTATTCGTATTATGTATTTACATTATTTTTAACTTATTAAAAAAGTTAGAAAAATACGAAGAGTTTGTAGAAATAGAAACTCAAAGAAACGAAGCATTACTGGAGGCATTACGACAAATTGATAGTCGTGAAATGTTTGAGAAGGATGATGAAGTAGGTTCTATATTTTATCAAATAAAAGAAACTATCGAAAGATTCAAACAATTTAATTAAAATGCCTAGAAAAGCCAAAAATAAACAATACTTTACATCAGATACGGAACAAGCTATTATCGAATATAATCTATCGGATAATCAGCGTGTTAAAGATTTATTATATAGAGATAGAATTAAACCTGCATTTGATAAACTAGCAGAAATAGTTTATAACAAATGGAAGTTTTCATATTTCGATGATGACCCACAGGATGTGATGTGTGAAGTAGTTGCGTTTATGATTGAGAAGATTCATATGTATAAAAATGGAAAGGGTAAAGCCTTTTCGTATTTTACAATTGTTGCTAGGAATTATTTAATTTTAAATAACAACGCAAATTACAAAAGATACAAAGATACCGATATAATGTCTGCAATGCCAGACCATTGGGATACTGAAAACAATTTTACAGAAGAAGTTCGTAATGATGACCATAGAACTTTTAATGTAGTAATGTTGAACTATTGGGATAAACATTTGGAAAACTTCTTTCCTAAAAAAAGAGATTTACAAATAGCAGATTCCGTATTGGAATTATTTAGAAGAGCAGAATACATAGAAAATTTTAATAAAAAATCATTATATCTACTTATTAGAGAAATGACAGGACACCCAACTCATTATATTACTAAAGTTGTTAATAAGATGAGAGAAAGACAAATGGAACTATATAATGAGTTCGAAAGAGATGGTGACATAAAAATTTAAGATTATGATTCAATTAGGATTATCAGCATTTTACCACGATTCAGCTGCGGCATTAGTTATAGATGGTAAGGTAGTATTTGCAATAGAAGAAGAGAAGTTGTCGGGTATAAAGCACGACAACTCTTTTCCGTTTAAGGCCATAGAAGCATGTCTATCTCATGCACAAATTACAATAGATGAAGTTGATATGGTGTGTTGGTATGAAGTACCAAATATCAAATATGATAGAGTTAGTAAGACATTAGGAAAGAGATGGATTAAGTATTTCAAAACTTGGAATAAATTTAAAAAAGAATTTAAAGCAACTCAAGGTAATTTAAAAAAATATATAAAAGATGCTATTGGATACGATGGAGTAATTACATTTACAAAACATCACTTATCTCATTTGGCTTTATCTTTTTATACCTCACCTTTTGATAAAGCTATTGGAATTTCAATTGATGGGGTTGGTGAATGGGATACCATATCCATTGCAGAATGTAATTCAAATGGTATTATTGAAATTAAAACAGTCAAATTCCCAAATTCATTGGGATTAATATATTCAACTATAACTTCATATTTGGGATTTAAACCAAATAGTGGTGAGTACAAAGTAATGGGATTGGCTCCATACGGAGATTCTTCAAAATATAACGAATTATTTGATACATTCGCATCATTGGATACTGTTAATTTGGTTGATATAAATCAGAAGTATTTTACATGGGAGTATTCTAATACGGATATGTTTACATTGGATTTGGTTAAATTGATAGGATTTGAACCACGTGAACCTGAATCTAAATTAGAACAACATCATATGGATTTAGCTGCTGCTTTACAACGATGGTATGAGAGATGTTTGTATTATATTATCAATAACTCATGCAGTCATTCCGATAATTCAAATTTAGTATTAGGTGGAGGATGTGCATATAATGGAACTGCTAATGGTAAAATAAAAAAACATTGTGCAATAAAAAATGTTTGGATTCCATACGCACCATCTGATGCGGGTTCTGCAATTGGAGCATGTTTATATGTGTGGCATGATGTAATTGGAAATCCTAAAGTAAAAGGTGGTGATAACCAATCCCCATATTTAGGACCCGAATTTAGTAAAGAATATGTATTAAACATTATAGATAGAATCGGAGATATATCGTTTAAATACTATAAAAATTCAGATGAGTTATTAAATAAAACCGCAGAGTTAATCAATGAAGGTAATATCATAGGATGGTTTCAAGGTAGAACTGAATTCGGTGCAAGAGCATTAGGTAATCGTTCTATTTTAGCCAATCCACATTTACCAGATGTTAGAGATAGGATAAATAAGGTTGTCAAAAAGAGGGAAATGTTTAGACCATTTGCTCCATCCGTAACTCACGAAGATTATCAACAATACTTTAAATCAGAAGAAGATGTTCCATACATGAATCAGGTTGTACAAGTAATTTCCGAAATACCAATCCCATCCGTAACTCATGTAGATAATAGTGCACGAATTCAAACGGTAAAAAGTCAACAAAATCCTCTGTATTATGAATTGTTAAAAGCATTTGAAAAAGTAAGTGGAACACCTATACTATTGAATACATCTTTTAATTTAAGAGGACAAACAATGGTTAATGACCCGTACACTGCGGTTAACACATTTAAAAATTGTGATATGGATTATTTAGTTATTGGTAATTACATAATAAGTAAGATATAATACGAATACAATCTAATAAGTGAATAACTTTATAATTATATAGTAAAGAACAACATAATATGAGCGCAGAATTTCAATTATTTGATGGTAAAAACTTATCATCACTATTCAAAGATATTTACGATAATCAACAAGTAAAGAAGAAGAACATTTCAGAAATGATTGAATCACTTCGTAAGTTAATTAAAAGTGTAGGTGAAGCAACTGTAATAGCTCCCATTATTAGAGACCTAATCGATTCATCCATTAAGAATGATGACCATTTAATTAAGTTGGCTACAATTGCACAGAGATTGGCACAGGCTGAAGCTAAAGGTATAGGTGAAGATGGTTGGTTGAGTGAACATGAAAAGGCTCAATTGCTTACCGAATTAGAAGATACGGTAAATGAATTGGACAAGAAGAACGATGAAAAGTTATTAGATATTCAGGTCGAAATTGAAGAGATAAAAACTAAATTATAATGGCAGATACCCAAAGTAACATATTTGGATTTTTAGCAACAGTAGATAATGTATATGGTACAACAACCGAATTATTAACTAAAGAAGCAGGTGAAGCTGGACTTGATGCTATTTCGGTATACAACGATAATAAAGCATTTTCTGACAAAGATGCTAGAATGTACGGTGCCATTACTTATCGAAGAGAAAGTAATATCAAAGTAGATGATTACGCATTTCCATTTGATAAAAATAATTTTACATTTCCAATCAAAGGAGAAACGGTAGTGATAGTAAAATTACACAATCAATCATTTTATCTACCATATACCAATACTCCTTATTCAAATTATAGAAGAGATTACACAACCTATTACGCTACGTTAGAGGAAGATGTAGAAGTGCCTGCTGGAAAACAAGGTGGTGGTTCTATGGCTAATACTGCTGCTACTGGTGGTAAGACAAATGCAAAAACTAAAACTAAAGATAAAAACGAGTATTCGGTAAATGAAAAAATTAAATTTTTAAAACCATCAAACGGTGATACTATTATAAGTGGTAGAGTTGGCAACACAATTCGTTTTAGTGAGTTTTTTTTAACTGAAGATAGTAAAACATCATCCCCATCTATATTCATTCGTAATAAACAGAATCCAGAATTAGATTCAAAAAAAATAGGTGAATTAGTAGATGAAGATATTAACAAAGATGGTACATCAATTTATATAACTTCTAATAAAGTTAAAGTACCTTTTAAAGAAACCGTAGCTAAAACTAAAACTGCATTCAAAGGATATCCATCATCCGATTCGTTAAAAGGTGACCAATTATTTATAAATTCAGATAGAATAATCCTTTCATCAAAAGCAAGTGAATTTATTATATTTGGAAAAGGAAATACTGGAATACTAACTGATGGTAATTTTACAGTTGATGCAGAGCAAGAAGTTTATATTCACAATAATAAAAATATAACATTACACTCAAAAGGTTCTAATCAGATATTTCTTAATTCCGATAGTGGTAAAGTATTTATAGGAAAGAATAGTGGAGTAGGACAAGAAGGAGCGGCTGTACAACAAATGGTATTGGGTGGGGAACTTGTTAAGATATTAAAAGATTTAATAAGTGCGATTTTACAACAAAATTACTTAACACCATCTGGTCCATCGAAAGTTGGTCCAGAAAACGCTGCAGCATTTCAATCAATAAACTCACAATTAAAAACCATATTATCTGCTAATAATTATTTAAGTAAAACCTAATGGCTATAAATTTAAATGCGGCAAAACAACTTTTTAAAGGAGGAATTTCTAATAGTTGGTCGGACTTTTATTTAAATATGTCATTAGAAATGGCAGAAAATGTTGCTAAATCTAAAATAGCAGCGGTAGCTTCTTCGGTTGTGGGAGGTACTTCTGTATTGGGTGATACTGGTGTTATTGGTGATTTTTTCCCTGAAACAGATTTAAATAATATAGCAAACAACTACTCATTCGCTCAATCTTTAACCGAAGAATATGATAAAGCTATACGAGGTGGTAAAACTTTGATAGGAGGTGTTCCATTCACAGGAGGCAATGTTGCTTTAATGGAGTCAACTTTACTTTTAATTTTGAATACAACTACATTAAGTAAAACTGGAGATTTGTTAAGAGATATTGGACCTGCGATTCAGGCATATTGGTTAGGTGCAACTTCTGCTAAAATACCTGTTCCAAATATACCATGTATTGGTGCAGTTGCAAATTTAACAACAAATACTGGTTTGAATTTATCTCCTGGAATATGGACACCAATTGTTGTACCACCAATGGCTAGTATTTCACCATTTTTATTAAATTTTATAATATCCGCATCAGTACATTTACTAACGGTAGGTGGATTATTTACTTGTAATTGTACATACCCTCCACCTGCCCCACCTGCTCCTGGAGTTTTACCATGGGCTGGTTATTTTGTTAAACCATTTAGTGGTAGTCCATTATCTTCTTTAGATTTTAAAGATATGGTATCACTCGCGGGTGGTATAGCAATAGTTGGTGTAGATACTGCATTAGATGCAACGAGTGCTATAACTCAAACGGAAAATCAAACTGATACACTTTCTGCAATTGGAACTGCTATCGCTAAAGGATTTATAGAAGGTGAGCAAACTCAAGAACCAGAAATCGCAGCAGCTATAAAATCTATAATATATGGAGATGAAGCAGAACTAATAGAATCATCTACACTACTTGCCTCAAGATAAATCGGTGTAAATTTTAACTTATTATATTTATTAACAAACAGAACAATAATTTTTATGAAATCAGACATTTTAGTATCACTAATTAAAGAAGTGGTTAAGAATGAAGTAAAAGCACAAGTAAAAGAGGAAGTTGCTAAACTTATCAAATCTGGTGCAGTTACTCCAAATTTACCTAAAGCATCAACCGCACCTACTTTAAAGGAGGCTATTAAATCAGTAGACCCATTTGCAGCTGCGAATAATGCTTTACAACAAAGTAGAAAGGTGGTACAACCTCAACAAAAACCTCAAATCAAAAAGGAATTTTCAAAAGACCCGATGATAAATGAGATTCTAAATATGACCCAACCATTTTCATCAGAACAACGTAAGGAAGGTGCTCAAGCAGTTGGGAGTGTATTAGATATGATTAAACCTGAATTAAGAGTTGATGAGAGTGAATGGGAAACTATGGATTTTAGAGAGGTAAATGTACCATCTAATGTTCCAAACTTTGAATCTACGGGTGATGGATTACAAGATGCTACAATAAAGGCATTATCAAGAGATTATTCAGAATTAGTAAAAAGATTTAAATAATGGCAATAGAGTTAGGTAATGTAAAAGTAGCGGATTTAGCTGAAAATGATTATAAAGTATTAGGAATTGGGATAAACAAATCTTCAAATTCTAATGGTGTATTTTCTACAAATTATACTACTCTAACTCAAGCAAAAGATAATTTAAAAAACCTAATCCTAACAAAAAAAGGAGAAAGATTAATGAATCCTGAATTTGGGTGTGATGTTTGGTTGGTGTTATTTGAACAGATGGACGGTGCTACTATTGAGTCAAGAATTGAAACATCTATTGTAGATGCAGTTGATACTTGGTTACCATATTTAAGTTTAACTTCAATAGTATTTGATTACGATGATAATGATATTGATACAAACAGAATATCATTGGACATTCAATTTTCTTTAGCATCAAATCCAAATTTAACAGAATCAGTACAAATAAACATAAATAATTAGTAATGGCAATTAATCCATCAAACAAAAGTTGGGGTAGTGATACTAAAAACATCAATTACATTGGTAAAGATTTTGCCACGTTTAAGCAAAATTTAATAGATTTTACTAAAACCTATTTCCCAAATACATATTCAGATTTTAATGAAGCATCACCTGGTATGGTGTTTATTGAACAGGCTGCTGCAATTGGAGATGTTCTTTCATTTTACCAAGATACTCAATTAAAAGAATCAATGTTATCCCATGCTACGGAACGTAAAAATGTGGTTTCATTGGCTCAATCTATGGGATATAAACCTAAAGTAACTTCACCCGCTATAACCACACTGACTGTTTATCAATTAATACCATCGGTTTTTGAAGTTGAAAATGGTGGTGTTAATTATTCCGCAGATAGTAGATTTTATTTTAAAATAAAAGCTGGATTTGAGGTACAATCCTCCACAAATAGTAATGTATCTTTTATAACTACCGATGCAATCGATTTTGAAAATCCAACGGATAGAACAATTGAAGTATACGAAAGGGATGCTACAACTGGTACCCCTACTCAATATTTAGTATCCAAAAAAATTAAAGCCATTTCAGCTAAAGAAAATACTACTGCTATTACATTGGGTAGTGATACTGATTACCCATCTATTCAATTATCCGAAACTAATATCATACAAATAGTATCAATAACTGATTCCAATAACAACAGATATTATGAAGTTCCATATTTGGCTCAAGAAAGTATATTTGTAGAACAACCCAATGTGAATGATTTATCACAGTATTCTGGTTCAGTACCATATATTTTAGAAGTACAAAAAGTACCTCGTAGATTTTCTGTAAAAATTAATTCGGATAATACAACTGAAATACAATTTGGTAGTGGTGATGTTAATTTAAGAGATGAGCAAATACTACCTAATACAAAAAATATAGGATTAGGTTTGGCAAATTCTATTAATAGATTGAATCAAGGAATTGACCCATCTAACTTTTTAAAAACAAACACATTTGGCATAGCACCTGCTGGGCAAGTGTTGAGTATAAAATACTTAACAGGTGGAGGAATTGCATCAAATGTTAATGTTGGTGATTTAACAAAAATTCAAAAAATTGAATTCGATGATGATTTACTGGCTATCCCAACGGACATTGTTGGTATGTATAACTCATTCAAATCATCAATTGCAGTAGAAAATTTAGAACCTGCAATAGGTGGTAGAGGGGCAGAATCTATTGAAGAAATCAGACAAAACGCTTTAGCAACATTTGGTTCACAAAACAGAGCAGTAACTAAACAGGATTATATAGTAAGAGCATTATCATTGCCAGAAAGATATGGTTCAGTTGCGAAGGTGTATGTATCTCAAGATGGAGAGATAGACAACAATTCACCTGCATCTATTTTATCTAGCCCAGCATCTATTGCAGAATTTACTAATTTAGTAGATGGATTTAAGGGTATGAGTAAATCGGATATTCAAGGACAATTAATTAAATACCTTTCAACTAAAAAATCATCATTAAATGAAGTAAATAATCCATTTGCTATCAATATGTATGTTTTGGGGTATGATTCTAACAAACATTTGGTAAATTTAAATCAAGCAGTTAAACAAAATCTTAAAACTTATTTAGGTGAATATCGATTGATTACCGATGCGGTAAATATGATTGATGGATTCATTGTAAACATAGGTGTTGACTTTGATGTAATATGTTATTCAAATTACAATAAAAGAGAAGTGGTTGCTAATTGTTTAGTTAAAATACAAGATTATTTTAATATAGATAATTGGACATTCAATAAACCAATAAACATTTCTGAATTAGAATTAATACTTGCAAATGTAGAAGGAGTCATGAGTGTTCCATCTGTTAAGATTTCAAACTTATGTGGTGGAGATGGAAATTATTCACCAAATAAATACAATATCGATGAAGCAACTAGAGGTAAAGTGGTATACCCATCATTAGACCCTTGTGTTTTCGAAGTAAGATACCCTAACAAAGATATAAAAGGAAGAGCTTTATAATATGCATAAATTATTCACATCATCGTTCGATGCCAGTATTTACTTACAACAACCAGACCAAAATGCAGGTAGAGATGAGATATTAGAGGTTGGTAAATTGTATTATGGTTCTAGTAAAGATATAGCTAGAACTTTAATAAAATTTGATGTAGCTAATATGGGAATCCCAAGTGGTTCTATTGTATATTTAAATCTAAAATCCTCCCAAGCGGAAGAAATTCCTTTAGAATATACGATACACGCTAACGCAATATCACAGAGTTGGTCAATGGGTACTGGTACTAAATTCGATAACATTACATCAGATGGTGTAAGTTGGAAATACAGAAATGGTGTTAATACTTGGCAAGATAATGTTACGGCAGGAACCGCAGTGTTTACACCGGGTACAACTGGTTCTGCAAATGCGGAAGGTGGTACATGGTATACGGCATCACAGGCATCTCAATCTTACAACTACGAAGATGCAGATATTAGAATCAATGTGACAGGTATAGTTAATGGATGGTTAAGTGGTTCTATACCAAATAATGGGTTTATCGTACATCATGGATTAGAAAACGAAGAAAATACATTAGATTATGGTGTATTAAAATTCTTTTCTAAAGAAACCAATACGATATATGAACCAAAATTAGAGGTAGTTTGGAATGACACATCCTTTGCAACTGGAAGTTTATTACCAGTAACTGGCTATGCTGAAGATGATTATAAGGTAGTTATTACCAATTTAAAAACGGAATATACTAAAGATAGTAGAATAAAAATTAGAATTAAAGGTAGAGATATGTTTCCTTTAAAGTCATTTTCAACAACATTTGAATACGACCAATCAAAGTATTTACCTACAACATCATATTATCAATTAGAAGATTATATCACAAACGATGTTATATTTCCATTTGGAGAATACACTAAAATTTCATGTGATAACACATCTAATTATTTTATTTTAGATTTAAATACATTACCATTGTATAGAACATACCGATTAAAATTAAAAATAATTGATGGTGAAATATCTACTATAATTGATGATAAATTAACATTTCAAATAGTATAACAATGGCATTAACATCATTAGAAGCAATTGCATTAAAATTAGAAGAAAAAAGAAACACTGATTTAGAAAACATTCTAAAAGTATCAGGGTCTGCTGCTGTTTCTAAAAATGAATATGGTGTAACCGTAGTTAGTGAAGATAATATCGCATCATCTTTGATATTCAAACCATTGGTTAAATCTAAATTAGATGATGTTGAACTTTTAAAAGCAATTGATACTGAAGTTAAGGAATTAAAACCAAATATCCCTACAGTAAATCTTGATTTAGTACCTAAACCATTATACGACGCTGAAGTTCTTACTAATGCGGATTTAAGAAAACAGGTTCAAAAATTAACAACGGATATTGAAGTTTTAAATGCTGAAATCAACACTTTAACATCACAAGTGTTATCTGAAACTAATAAAAGATTAGCAATAGAGCAAACCAATGATATATTGGCTAATCAGTTGGATGCGTTATCAAAAGTGATTGAACAATTTGCAACACAGATACAATCTGCAGTACAAAAATCAGTAGATGAATCCATTTTAAGAGCATCATTACAATCTCAAAATGCAGGATTTAAAGCACAAATTGAAGCCCTAATTAAACAAATTGATTCGTTGAATTCCATAATTGAAGGATTACAATCTCAATTAGGAGCAGTTCAACAACAACAGGCCATACAACAATCTGCATCCAATACCGCATTAGCAAGTGGTGGTGATATTTTAGTTAAAACCACAATCATTAAGTGGTCAGGCGCAACAACTAGAACTGATATAACAAAGGGATTAGCTGGTAAAATTAATGCAAAAGATTACAATGCAACTAAATGGGAAGCAGGTGGTCAATTGGCTATAACAAACAACGATACTCAACCTGTAAACATAACATTTCAAGTTAAATTGGCAAACAATTGGAATTGGTTAATTATACCAAAGAATAATTTTGATTTAGCTGGTGGTGGAAATGAAACTATAGAATTTAAAATAAAAGCTAACGCAGTACCAAAAAGTGCTGAATCCGAATCCAAATTTATTGGTTGGGGGTCTACTACCGAATATAAAGGAACTATAAAAGTTATTGCAACTAAAAAAGATGGTACAACTGAATTTAAAGAATACCCATGTAATATTGTAAAAGCAAATCCGGGTTCGTATTAATATATAAATTATGAGTATTAGAAAATATACAAATTTTGATAGCATAAATTCAAATTCAACCAATGAAGGACAATTTCTCGTTGCTGAAGATTTATTTATTGTTACTAAAAATCAAACAGAGGAAGCCGAATTTGGTGAATGTAAATATGATGTAATGGAAGTATCTGTATATGATATTAACAATATACTCTTACCCCAAAAATCAGGAAAAAATGTAGCATATATAAAAAAAAATAATATAGGTTCATATATGTATTCACTTACTAATACATTAGGTAAAAAAGAACTTGCTATTAATATTGAAAAATTATTGAATGATTTAGGATTTACAAACGGAATCCTTAAAGTTAATATAAACTTTGTTCGTAGTAGAATTGGTAGTGAAAACGAACTAGAAAGAGTTTGGATACATGAAATATCCCCATCAAGAGCAGAACTTCGTATTATACCATTAAAAACTAACAGTCCTGAAATAAACGCAACTAATACTAAACAATTTTTAAACTTAAACAATCTAAATAGAGATTTTAAATACTATAAAAAAAATATATTAGATGGATTGGATTCGTTTGAAAGAACATCTTTACAATCTATAGATGATGCATTGACAGCAAAATTTGGAAATGATTTTCAATCAGTTCTTAAAAAAGATTTTGGATTAAGTAACTTTAATGCATTTAAAACTAAAATATTTACAGATTTCAGAGATAGTGTTAATTATTGGTTAAACAATAAAAATTATGATATTGCTCAATCTACATTTGGTTCTCCATCGGAGAAACGATTTGATGATTGTGAACAATATGATTTCAATTATTTATTAAATGAAATAAAAAATATTTTAAATAATTCTATAACATTTAATATAAAAACATTAAGTAGAAGGGTTGTAAAATATGAAAAGTTACCTATTGAATTTGGAGTAGAAGAAGTTAAAAAAGAAATTCAAAATTTAGTGGAAGCTTATGATACTAAAGTAGAAATTGTAAGAAATGTGTATTCCCCAGAATTGGTAGCAGTATCATTTGAAGGTATCTCAAATGTAACTCCACCCACACCAGTTGAAGTTATACCACCACAACCACCTGCATTACAACCTCCTCCGAAAATACCTGTAGTAGAAGAGAAGGCTCCTGTAACAATGCCAGAGCCTGTTTTTGAACCACCAGTTGTAACAACAGGCGGAGGAACTGGTGAACAAACTGTAACAATGGGTGAAGGAACTGTTGATGTGTTCACACCTGGTGAAATTTCGTTTAGAGATGAAGCAGCTGGATTGGTAACAACTAAAAGACCTCGTGGGGCAATAAAATAATATTAAAATACTTATATAAAACAAAAGTAATCGATGGCAGAACAAAACGGTCTATACTCCTATCCTGATTTTACTAATAACGCAGGAATCCCATCTAGCAATGGAGAGGCTCCTTTTAATGCCCCCACATATAGACCAAGTAGTCCTCCCTCTAGTTTAAAAATTTATTTAGTAAGTGAAACTAATGATTTAGAGTTTTTTGAAGAAGGTGTATCTACTGGATATGGTAAATCTGTTGATATTGTATATAATTCATCTTTACAATTTAATGGTCCCAAAACTTATACTGCAAATTTAGATAATGGTAAAGTATTATCTAAATTTATAATTAATACCAAACAACTACAATATGCAAATGAAATAGTTGAAGGAATTGGTGTAACTGAATACTCATTAATAGATGATGTATGGGAAGAACAACAAACTCAAAATTTCAATTTTGGAACTATAAGTTTAAGATTTAAAACAGAAGTAGCAAGACGAACACAAACTCCACCTCCACCTCCTGCAGATGTGGTAACCGTTGATAATCCGATGGTTGGATATGAAATTTTGTTTGATTCAAATATAAAAGAATTAACTACTTTAAGTTTAAAATATCAAATTGTATTTGAAGGTAACATAGGTGTAGATGGAGAATTGCAATTATCTAATAATCAGATTGGAAGTATACCTAAAAATGTTTTAGATAGTGCTGTTGTTAATTTTGAAATTAAAGGTAATGTACCCGATGGCATTTTTATTAAAAACATATATTCAGGAACTACTCAACAATTTGGTTCAGATTCAGTTAATTACGATAGATTAACAAAACAAAATTATGCATTCCAATTACCAGCATCATTACTAAATTCTGGATTAGGAGTTGTAATCGAAGCGGAAAAAGAAGTTAAATCAGAAGCACCTGTAGTAGTATTAAATCAAATACAATATAATGTTAACGTAAAAGATTCTGATACAGAAAAAAGTATAGCAATTCCATTTAATACTGAATTTGCAGATTCTGTTTTAGTATATCTTTCAGCTGATAAAGTTTTAGAAATTCCAGCTTCAGATAAAGAAGTAACCTTATTCTTTCAAAAAGATTTCAATGAGGTTTACGGTTCTAAAAAGATATTTTTTGTTCCAACCAGTAATAAATTCGGAACAGGCACTAGAGTAGAAGCAATTGTAACATTTACTGCAATAAATGATTTCCCTGCTATTACGGAGGTTATATATGCAGAATCAATTGATGTACCATCATTTTCTGATTTTAACATTGATTATGAAGTTTCATATTCCTCTTTTGCAGTTTCATCGGTTGATGTTTGGTTAAAACAAAAAGATGGCAGTAAAATTGGATTATTAAGTAATCAACCACCAAACGGTTCTATAAAAATTAATCTTAAAAAATTAAGAGAAAATTATCCAAATTGGGTTGGTAGTGACAATATAACATTAATACTAAAACCATATAATCGAAGTGGAGCAGAGGAGTTAATTGGTAATGAATACGAAGTGTTGACAAAATTAACACTTCCAACACTTTCATTAAATGAAGATATAATTACTAACGCTTTATTTAATGCTTTTTCTGAAAAATTAAAAATTGATGAACCTTCAAAAGAAAGTAAGTATTTAACTCACCTTGCTAATTTTGGAAACGATGAACAAATTATAATTTCATCATGGGAAACCGATGATTTTACATTATCTAAAAAATCTACGGATAATTTAGGTAATACGTTTGTTGCTCCAAATGATGTTGTTAATTCAATTATATTAAAATTATATTCACCATTACCTGCTAATATACAGAATAATTCAACATTCTGGATTACAAAATTAATGAGTAATCCTTTAATTGAAACGGTTGTATTAACGGAAAATAATGATGTAAGTTGTCCACCAATAAAAGGACCTAATTTTACAATTGATGTAGATTTTGTAAAAGGACAATCTACTAATTATGAATCATTAGATAATATAATACTAGATAGTTCTACATCTTCTAATGAGTTAATATCACTATATTTAAGTTCATCGTTAATAACTACGGATGAATTAAATATCGAATACTCATCTGGTTCTACTTATTTATGGGAAAATTTTGTTCATTTTAGTTCTGCAAATGAACGTATTGCTAATTTTGTTTATAAAGTTCAACTCATTGAAGTGTATGAAACTGCTTTAGCAGCAGCTAACGCATCACAGGCACATAGTGGTTCGTTACCATCTATACAGGAAGCAGAAAGACAACAATTAAAGAAAAATCAATTAGTAAACGGATTTGATGGATTTGAAAAATTCTTATACACATCATCTTCTTTAAGTTGGCCTTATAACGGAGCGACTCGAAGATTGAGTACATCTAATGAAGTTTCTAATTGGTACAGTAATATAGAAGAACTTGCAAATATATATGATGCCAATAATTCAAATTATGTATTAAACAATATACCTCAATACATTGTTAATAATAATGAAAATGAAAGTTTATTATTATTCTTTTCAATGATTGGACATCATTTTGATAATATCTATTTCCATACCAAATCAATTGAAAAAAGTAGGGGATTAGGATATAAATCGAAAGATGGTATTTCTGACAAATTACTTTTTGATACATTAAAATCATTTAGTTGGGACGCTAAAAATTTAGCAGCAGATGCTGATTTGTGGAGTTATGTGTTTGGTAAAGATAAAGAAGGTAATGATAGGGAATCAAACCCAGCAAAACAAAGAACTAACGAAGTTTGGAGAAGAATTGTAAACAACTTACCATATTTACTTAAACATAAAGGTACTAGAAGAGGTATACATGCTTTAATGGCATGTTATGGAATTCCATCATCTAATCTTTCAATTTTAGAATTTGGAGGTCCTGAAGTAGGTGATACATCCAAAAGTAAGTTGGTATTAGATAATATCACTACAGGTCTTAATATGACATTAACTTCATCAATAGAGATGGAGTGGAAACAAACAAATAATACTTCTAGTCTTAAACCAAATACGATTGAGTTATTTGTAAAACCATTAGAATCATCCCAATATACTTTAATAAGTGGTAGTGGTTGGAATGTAAATTTAAGTGGTTCTACAAATAGTGATTATGGTAAAGTTAAATTTAATTATAGTGGTTCACTATCAATAGAAACTTCAACATTACCAATATTTAATGGTAAGTTTTTTGGTATATCCGTAAGTAGTGGTTCCGCTGGATTAAAATTAGATGTAAGACAAGCCGATAAAGAAAGAACTATATTCCAAGAATCAATATCATCTTCTAATTATACAAATTGGAATAATGGTTCTACGATTAAATTGGGTGGAAACTATATTGGTAGTGTGGATGAATTTCGTTTATGGTCTGAAGTATTGGATACTGAAAAATTCTACGAACACGTTTCATTCCCTGAAATGATTAATGGAAATAGTGTTTCATCTTCAACCGATGATTTATATTTCCGTTTAGATTTTGAATATCCTAAAAATTTAGCAGAAACATCTTCGTTAATAAATGTTGATACTAACATTTATTTTGAAAATGGTTTGACTAGAAATCATTATGAAAACGGAACTACCGCTTCATTATATTCAGTAAACCTTACACCATTATTATCCGCATCAGCAATTGGTTTTCCATCTGTAAGTGAATACCCATTCCAATTTGAAGTAATTGATAGAACGATTGTGATGGAATATCCAGATGGTGGAGCGAGTAGGTTCTCAACTAATAAGATTAGATTTGAAGACCAATATACTCTAACTAATCAAAAAATATCCGGAAGTGTCGGTGTAGATTTATCAATAAAAAGTAGAGCAACTAAAAAGGCATTTGACCAATCTCCAACCGATTCTAACAGGGTTGGTTTATTCTTTTCTCCTACAAAAGAGTTGAATATGGATATTGCCAAAACTTTTGGTGGATTGAATATCGATAATTATATTGGGGACCCATCAGATGATTATAAACCAAATTACAAATCATTGGATAATTTAAGAAATTATTATTTCCAAAGATTTGATAATAGAGATATTTATTCTTATATAAATCTAATCAAACTATATGAGAAATCTATGTTTGAAGATTTAAAGAAAATGTTACCTGCAAGGGTTAAAGCAACCACTGGTCTATTAATAGAACCACACTTTTTAGAAAGAAGTAAAGTTGTTCACAAAAAACCTACTGCAGATGATTATCAGAAAGAAACTGAAATAAAATTATCTGATACTAGTGTTATTTCATTTGAAGATATTCAAAAAGAAACATTAATAGATGCCAATATATCACAAAATTTAACGGCAGAAAATAATCAGTATGAAGCATTAATTTCAACTGCATCGGTAAATAATTTATTGGCCGAAAACTATCAACAGGATTCTACTATTGATATGAATTCTAATTTTGTTTTTAATTCGGATTATTACCAAAAAGAAATTACTATAGATGCAGAATTGGGAGACCCTACAATTGTAAGTGAAATTGTTAGTTCAAATTCAAATCAAATTATAGGACAAACTGAATTTGAAACAATTGGGTTTGGTATTTATGCACAGAGTGGCTCCGCAATTAGAACATATTTTAATAAGGATAACAGAGTAGTAAAAGAAAGAGTTAGAGTACAATTGGTTACGGAAGAAAAAGAAAGAATTATACAGAAATTTGCAATAACTGCTTCGGCTAACGGATTGGGTGACCCTCGTGGTGGTTATGTTTCGGATATTGAAACATATACTGAAACAAAATTAAATATACAACCATTTAGTGGTTCTACCGTACCCACTGTTAAAGGTAATATAATAGAAGTAAAAAATGTAGATGGTTATTTACCAACACATAATAAATTTACATCCGATTTAACAAGAGGATTGCAAAATAGTTTCTTTAGAGGTTCTAAAAATACTTCGGCAACTACATTGGATGGAAGTTCACCTATTGAAACATTTACATCTAATCCAAATACATTAAGAGTAAATAAGACTGGTAGAGATTCTTCCGAACCTATTTTGGAAGTAGAATAACGAAATTTAAAAATTATTATATTTATAAACAAAAGAATAATAAAATATTATGGGATATTTAAGTAATAGCGAATTAACTGTCGATGCAATTCTTACTAAAAAGGGTAGAGAAAAATTAGCATCAGGTCAAGGATTAAACATCACTCAATTTGCGTTAGCAGATGATGAGATTGATTACACTTTATACGAACCAGCACACCCACTTGGTTCTGCATATTATGATGCAGCTATTAAGGGTATGCCAGTATTGGAAGCTAATCCTGATGAAACTCAAGTAATGAAATACAAATTAGTAACATTACCTAAAAACACAACTCGTATTCCTGTTGTAGAGTTCGGTATACCAACTATTTCGGTTAATCAAAGAAGTGGTGAGGTATCATTATCTCCAACTACATCCCCAGCTGGAAATAGAAGTTTAGGATATACTATTGTTCTTTCTAACAAAAACGCAGGTGATATTGTAGGTGAAGGTGTGACTTCCGATGTAGGTTCAGTACCAGTATTTATTGGTGATGATGTATCTGCAACTGCGGCAATTGCAAAAGGATTGACATTTAAATTTATTCCAAACCCATCATTAACTTCGACTATCAAAACTACAATTACAGTTTATGGTAACGAAACTGGTGGTTCACAAACAATACCAGTAACGATAACTTACGTTCAATAAAATAAACTATGGCATTAATTAGAGACAATAGAGGAGCCCTTTTAGCAAGTAATATAGCTCAATACTTGGCAGGACAGTCAAATGTAGCAGGTACTCCTATCGATACAAATGAATTAGTTAGCATTGTAAACCAATTTTTAGGTCAGGGTGAACAGATTAGTTCGGATATAACCACCATTACAAATGGTATATATAAGAAATTTGGAGCAATTGATAAGGTAACCAACAGAACAGAAATTGTAACTTCTGGAATATGGAGTGGTGATGAGGGTTCATTAACTAATTTTTTCACATCATCGACACAGTTGAACTCTGTAAGTGGTAAATACTATTTGGATGTATACAATCTTGCAACATCATCCACTTCCGCAGAGGTTCAATTCTCAATTGCGTATGGTGATGTAGATGGAAAAGGAACACCTACATTATCTCAAAATGATGATTCAAATTTACAAACAACTGCGGTTTATAACCAATTTAAGAATGTATTGTTAGATGCAGCTGATGCATATTTTAGTGTTTATACTGGTTCAACTGCAGGAGGACATGATTTATCATCATTCTATGTACTTAACATTAATAGAGCTAGATATAAAGAAAAATTAGACCCAGGAAATATACAAATTGCACTATCAGGTTCAGCTGGATATATCACCTTAATTGATGATTCAGGTGGAACTGGTGAAAATGTAACAACTGCGGGTAGAGTTTATAATATGGTTAGTGGTGCATTAAACATTGGAACATCTTTAACTGCTTCAATTGCACAGTATTCCGATACATATACACAACAAGGATACGGTTTATTCTATCCTGATATGGGTATCATCTTATTAAACCCAACTGCACTTTCTGCATCGGTTGGTGGTGAATTATCAGCAGCAGCGGGTTCAACAACCGCATTATATCATCAATCAGGTTCAGTATCTGGTTCATTGAAATTATATGATGCATTGAAGAAAGGAGCTGATTTCCAAGCTCGTAGAACTGAAAATGTTTCTACATCTCATTACTTTGTAAGAGCAAACAATAGAGAATTTAACTTCTCTAACAATCCTACATTCGTAACTGGTTCAGTAGGTGCATTTGTACAACCTTTGTTTGAGAGAGACCCGCATGTATATATTACAACCGTTGGTTTGTATAATGACGCAAACGAATTATTAGCAGTAGCAAAAACTTCTAAACCAATTGCTAAATCATTTGATAAAGAGGTAGCTATAAAAGTAAAATTAGATTTCTAATAAATTACCACTCCTATGATAGACTCGTAGGACCGACTCGTTGGAGTTTCAACCCCATAGTAATATGGGGTTTTTTATTTCTTTATATTTATATGTGATATGTTAAAACGAATACCAAAATCGGATATTAGTATTAGGCCTTTCAAAGCCTACAAAGAATGGAACTTTTCCAGTGGTTCCAATCAAATTACTTTTTTAGAAGCCAATATATCATCATCTGAATTATCAAACGGGTATCCTAAAAACTCTATATACGGACAATTAAGAGCGCAATTTTATAATGGTTTAGAAGATAATCCATTTTTGAGATTTGGTTCCAAAAATAATACATACGAAACCTCTGATTCAGGTAGAGATAGATTTTTAAGTGGGTCTGCAAAAGTAATTTCTATTCCACAGATATATGTTGGTGAGGGAATCAAAAAAGGTTCAATCAGTTTATTGGATAATGGTAAAACATATATAGATGATACCTTTGGAAATTTAATAGATTCGGCAGGTGATACTATTACTATAGTATCTGTAGATATTCAAGATAATGAAATCATATTTACAGACTTGGCTTCTTCTCCATATACTGCTTCTTTCCAAACTGCAGTTGGTGATTTTGATATTCAATCAGAAACATTCAATTTAGTTTATAATGGTGTGAATTATGATATGAACATTGTTAGTTTTAACATTGAAAGTGGTGTAATGGTAGTAGATAATATACCATTCTTATCAGGCGCAGCAGGAACAAATTCAATTGGTAATATATTTTATACTCAAGGTTTGATTGTAATCACTCGTGCACTTAATGATGTATTAATATCTAATTGGGAGGTATCATTCAAATCTACAAAAACAATTTATGAGCATGAATATCTGCTAATTGTTAATGAAGATGAATTCAATGTTTCACAAAACCCATCCGCAGTTGTAACGGAAGGTGGTGAATACGAATCATTTGTTGACTCTTCTGGAAACACACATAGAGTATACTCTAAACAACCTGTTAAATATATTCGTAAAAAATCTGTATTAGAAAATGGAAATACTTTGGATTATCGTTATACATCATCCGTAAGTTCTTCAACTCACTTTGCAGGATTTGAACATTACGATTTAAGTAGTTCTATTGATTCAACTGGTTCTTTCTTAACACCATTCATTACAACAATTGGTTTATATGATGATAATTGTGATTTAGTTGCAGTAGCTAAACTTCCTCAACCAATTAAATCAGAAAGAGATATTCCGGTTAACTTTATTATACGATTTGACACATAATCTTATATTTATACTTAAACTACAAAACAAATGGCAACATTAGAAGAATTATACAAAGCACAACAAACATCACTAGGTGTTGATAAGATTTCATTCGAAGCTGGAAAAGCTGCAAACACTCCATATTCTACAAATGATTTGAAAAAAGCAGATGAGCAAGTTTTAACTGCTACAAAATTCAAAACAGGTAGAGGTGGTGAAAAGAACTTTGCAAAGTATTCGGAATCAGTAAAACGATAATTTTTAATGGCTAAAAAAGTTACAAAGAAGTCTAAAAGTTGGGTTGCTAGAAAACACGGATTCAAATCTGGTCTTGAAGAAACTATTTCAAGCCAAATCAAAGAGAGGGGTATTGATGTTAAATATGAATCTGAAAAGATTCCTTACATCATACCCGCTTCGAACCACACTTATAATCCTGATTTCAAATTACCTAATGGTATTTTTGTAGAAACTAAAGGTAGATTTGTTGCAGCTGATAGGAAAAAGCATCTGTTAGTTAAATCTCAAAATCCAGAACTGGATATAAGATTCGTATTTTCTAATTCAAAAAACAAAATCACAAAAAGCTCTAAAACTTCGTATGGAGATTGGTGTGATAAAAACGGATTCAAATACTCTGATAAGATTATTCCAGAGGATTGGTTTTAAAAGACTTGTAAATCTAAAATATTTATACTATCTTTGATTTGTGTTGAATCAAACTGATAAAAATCTCGTTACATCCACACTATCAAATGTGTTGGGTACATACAATTATTTAAAAGGTAATGAATTGGCCTTTTATTGCCCTTTCTGTAACCACCACAAACCTAAATTGCAAGTAAATACAGAAAGTCAGAAATGGCATTGTTGGAATTGTAATAGTGGTGGTAAAAAACTTACATCTCTACTTCGTAAGTTGGATGTGGATAGACAAACTATATCCATAATTAGACAAATCTACGGAGATAGTAATTGGACACCTCAACAAGAAGATGCTGAAACTAGAGTATTTATACAACTCCCAAAGGAATTTATTTCATTAGCAGATGAACCAACTGGATTCAATCCAGAATATAAACATGCTATGTTCTATCTTTCTCAAAGAGGAATTGGTATAAAGGAAATTGTTAAATATAACATTGGTTATTGCAAAGATGGGTTGTATAGTAGGAGAATAATTATACCATCGTACAGTTCGGATGGTTTACTAAACTATTTTGTTTCTCGTTCTTATTATCCAGATGAGAAGATGAAATACAAAAACCCTCCAATCAGTAAAAATATAATTTGTTTAGAATCACAGGTTAATTGGAATGAACCAATTATACTATGTGAGGGTGTATTTGATGCAATCACAATCAAAAGAAATGCAATTCCACTTTTAGGTAAGTTTCCATCCAAACAATTGGTTGAGAAAATCTTTATGAGTGGAGTTAGTGATATTGTAATTTCATTAGATAACGATGCGATGAATGAAGCATTAAAAGCTGCGGAATACTTTAGAAAGAATGGAATTCAAGTTAAGATGATGTATTTGAAAGATAAAGATGCCGCTGATATGGGGTATGAAAAATTCTACGAAGAACTAAATAAAACTAAAGAGTTTACTTCGGAAGAATTACTATTAAATAAAATAAATAGTTTATGAGTAGATTGAAAAAGATTTATCATATTGCAGATATACACATCCGTAATGTGAAAAGACACAATGAGTACAGACAGGTTTTTGAAAAGATGTTTGAGGAGATTCGTAAAAGAGGTACGGATGATTCAATCATTTATTTAGCAGGTGATATTGCTCATGCTAAATTAGAATTATCTCCTGAATTAGTTAGGGAGATTAGTTGGTTATTTACGGAGTGTTCTAAACATTGTGAAACAATCCTTATTACAGGTAATCACGATTGTAATATGAATAACTCTGATAGATTGGATGTTCTTACTCCAATTGTAGATGCTTTAAACTTACCAAACTTTACATATCTCAAAGATACTCAAGTGTATGGTATTGGTGGAATAGATTTTGCGGTATTCAGTATCTTTGATAATAAAGCAAATTGGCCAAAAGCAAATACTATATTTGGAAACAAAAAGATTGCTTTATTTCACGGGCCAGTTGATAATTCTCAAACAGATATTGGATACACCGTTTCATCTCGTCATTTTACAACTGATATGTTTGATGGATACGATTTAGCCTTATTAGGTGATATTCACAAACGACAAGAGATGATTTCTCCAAAAGGTTGTAAGGTTGTCTATGCTGGTTCTCTTATTCAACAAAACTTTGGTGAAACCCTAGATAAACATGGGTTCCTCGTTTGGGATTTGGATACTTTTACTTACGAAGCAGTTGATATCCAAAACGATTATGGGTATTATACTATGGATATTGATAATGGGAAAGTTCCTATCGTATCCGATATGCCAAAGAAACCTCGTTTGAGAGTTCGTTTATCTAATACCGATTCCGCTGATACTAAAAGAGTAATGGCTGAAATTAAAATGAGATATGGTGTTGAGGATTTTACAATTATTAGAACCGATTCCCTTTCTAAATCTAAAACAGGTGATAGATTAAACAAATTAGACTTTGAAGATATTTCAGACATCAATTATCAAAACTCACTTATAAATGAGTATATTGAGAGAATGATGCCTTTTGTAGTTCCTGAAGATTTAAAAGGGCTAGAATTGATTAACAGAGATATAAATAGTAGAATCGTTCAAGATGACATCCAACGCAACATTCAATGGAAACCAATTCGTTTTGAGTTTTCAAATATGTTTAGTTATGGAGAAAGTAACAAAATTGATTTTACAAAATTAAACGGATTAGTTGGATTATTTGCCCCAAATGCAGCGGGCAAATCTTCTTTATTTGATGCAGTATCGTTTTGTTTATATGATAAGAGTAGTAGAGCATATAAAGCATCTAATATCTTAAATAATCGTAAAACGGATTTTGATTGTACACTATATTTTCAAATAGATGGGGTAGAATATGGTATTCAGAGAACTGCTAAAACGATTAACAAAGGAAAAAATGTAAAAGTAGATGTTCAATTTTGGAGACAAGATGGTGATACTAAAACATCACTAAATGGAACCGAAAGAAGAGATACAAACCAAATTATTGAACAATATGTTGGAAAATATGAAGATTTTGTACTAACTGCACTATCACTGCAAGGTAATAATGCCCTTTTTATTGATAAATCACAATCAGAAAGGAAAGACCTTCTTGCACAATTTATGGGTTTAACTATTTTTGATAAACTATATGATACTGCAACTGAAGATATTAGAGAAGTTTCCGTATTGATTAAAAACTTTAAGAAAACAGATTTTACAACAGAACTTGCCGAAAAGGGTAAGGAATTATTGGAAAAAAAATCACAATTAAAGGGATTAGAAGTATTATTAAGTGATAAAAATACGGAAGTAAGTGAATTAAATGATAAAATTGTAAATTTAAGTAGAGAATTAACTCCAATTGATTCTAATCTTGATTTATCTTTATTAGAATCAAAAAGAAACTCTATATCGAAACAGATTGAAGATGCAGAAACTGATTATGAATTAAAAGAAAGTAAAATTGAACAACATAAAATTTTACTTACCGAAGTTTCACAATCCCTATTTGAAAAATGTAAATTCACAATAGATGACAATGAAGTTGATATAGAAATTGCTCATAACGATTTTGTAAAACAATCCAAAGATTTAGTTGAAGCAGAAAAAGTATACCAAAAAGCAAAACAACAATTAGAAGTAGCTGAAGAAAAGATTGGACATTTAAATAATCACCAATATGACCCTAATTGTAAATTCTGTTGTGATAATGAATTTGTGAAAGATGCAGTAAAAGCAAAATCAGATTTAGAAGGATTGCAAATATCAGTAGAGCATACTTTTAATGAAGTTGCTGCAATCAATTGTGTTTTAGATTCCTTAAATGGAGTTGAAGAGCAATATAATGAGTGGAATGAACTAAAAAACAAATACTCTAGAAGTAAAATTATTTTAGAAAAAACACAAATAGAATTAAGTGCTTTAAAAACTAAAGAACAATTATTACAAAATCAATTAGATACAATTGATGAAAATATAGATAAGTATTATGAAAATGAAGATACTATTTCTAGAAATAAAGAAATAGAAAGTGAAATTTCTGAATTAAATAAAGCAAAAAATACTATTGCAAATGATATTAGTAAATTAAATAAAGATATAACAAATTTAAATGGTTCTATTACATCCATATCTTCGTTTATAGAGGACATAAAACAGAAGATGAATGATGTTAAGGCATTGGAAGAAAAGAACCGCCTGTATACCTATTATTTGGATTCAGTAAAGAGAGATGGAATCCCATATGAGTTAATTTCAAAAGCATTACCTGTAATTGAGAATGAGGTAAATAATATTTTGGCACAAGTAGTTGATTTTGGAGTTACGATGGAGATGGATGGAAAATCAATCAATGCCAAAATTGTTTATGATGACCAAGAATGGCCATTGGAGATGTGTAGTGGTATGGAAAAATTTGTTAGTGGATTGGCAATTAGAGTTGCTCTTATCAATGTGTGTAACTTACCTCGTCCAAATTTTTTGGTAATCGATGAAGGATTTGGCACATTGGATTCAGATAATTTATCATCACTATTTATGATGATGCAATATCTTAAAACTCAATTTGATTTTATATGGATAATTTCCCATTTAGAACAAATGAGAGATATAGTAGATGGATTGATTGAAATTAAAAAAGAAAATGGATATAGTAAAATTAATTTCTAATGGAAAGTATAGAAAATTACAGAAATAGTGGATACATTTACGGTAAGTTGGAAGATTATTCCGAACTAATCGATTTAGATGGGTTTAAACAAATAAAAGATTATATAGATAATACAAATTTTGTAAGACATTCTAGATATGATTATTGGTTTAAATACAACGACCAATCATATATGGAAGAATTGGTGTATGATGGGTATTTAAAAAATGATAAAGATTTAAATACTGCCGATTATGTTTATAATAAAGCACATCAATATCAATTGAAAAAAATTGAAGAATGTGGATTTTATCCAACTTGGGTATTTGGTACCTCTATGAATTCAGAAATAAATGGAAAAATAAACAATGAAGTATTAAGAAATTTTCAAAAAAACTTTGTAAAAAAATACTATCCTGAAAAATCGTTTGGTAGATTTACTGAAAATACAAAACTGCAATTTTACAATGAAGGTTGCGAAATAAAATTACACGATGATGGACAACCTAACAACAGAATATGTGTATTTTTGTATTTTTTAAATAATGAATGGGGTGAATCAAACGGTGGGCATTTGATATTACATGATTTAAATGGAAATGATATTAAAGTAAATCCAATTTTTCCTAATTTTGTAGTATTAGATTCTGATAAAAATTTATTCCATGAAGTTGAAAAAGTAAAGAATGATATTAAATATAATATAGTATCATTCTACTCACACGAGGATTAAAAAGATTTAATTTTATCTGCTTTTAACACACCGTTTTGAATTTTAGGAACACCAACATGTTTCTTAATTAAGTTTTCAACTAAACTTCCCATTTTAAATCCATGTTCTTCACAATAATTTTTGAGAAGTTCGTGGGTTTCTTTTTTGATTTGTAACATTGCGTATTTCATAACTCTTTAGTTATCTTTAGTTTATTAAAGTATTTATTAGTTTTCTTTATATAAATATGTTAGATTTATTTTTTAAGGATATTTATAGTAAAGATATTATATAATGGCCGTAATAAAGAAAACGCTTTTTGCTGAAAATTTAGACAAGTATAATACATTCGTAGTAGATAGTGCTCCAAACAGTACTTACTTCAATGTAACAGAAATACCTGATGCATTTACTGGTGGTAAAAACGCATTTTTAATAGCAGGTTCAAAAGAATTGGTAGCCGATACTTTAGTTAAAATTGAAATTAAAGATGCTGCGGGAAATACTATATATCACGAACCTGGAGAAGGTATAGTATCCTCTTCCATAGATGGTGAAACATTTGTTACAGAATACTACGAAGGAGTATCAAAAGTTGTAGCAGTATATGTTTATCCAGATACAACCGCGTATGGTCCATGTACAATTACAATACTAGGTGAATTAAGTTCATACTATGATGGCAACGGGTTATTAACACCTATACCAATTGATTGGCAGGGTACTTACAATGTAAAGTGGCAAAGAACTGTTAATGTTAATCCTACATTAGCAAATACTACCAAAATTCGTTTTTATAAAAGACCAACTGCCACTATTAACGAAATACTATCCCCAATATACAGAATAGAAAGTGGTTCAAAAGTTGATTCTGGAGTAAATCAATCATTTGCTGATATAAAACTTTCAAATTTAGAAACATTCGCGGGTGATGTAAAAAGAGTAAAAGTATTTAGAACTTCTGAAGGAGATATTTCTGATTTTAATTTAATACAAGATATATTAGTAGAATCAAAAGAATTATTAACAACTACACAATTAAGTGGAAGTGTTATAGGTAACACTGGTACATTTACATCCGAAGTATTGCCTTTATTTTGGAACACTGGTTCATTAACCACTGAATTAACATCTAGTAGAGTTGAGGGTGGATTGAAATTGAATGGAAGTGGATTATTAACTTATTCACAATCATTGAATATAAAAGCATCAAATACTTACGAGTTAAATTTGGATGCGTTCTATTCATCATCTACTGCAAGTAATTTAGGAATATACATAAGTGGGTCCGATGGGGGTGATGTTTTAATTACTACATTAAATGGAATAACTCCTACAAAAAATTTATTAGATACAGTAGTTCCTTTTAAAGTAGATTCTGATTTTGAAAGTGGTTCTTTATATTTTTCTCAATCACAAGGAGAATGGCATGTTGGAAATATAAGTTTAAGACTTTCCGAAGATACCGCATTTTCACCAGATGAGATTTCGTTTATTACAACAATGCCTACAGTTATTGGTAATGAAACATATAATTTTAAATTTGAATTTTACGATGTGAACAATAATTTTGTTCCAGTATCGGTAACACAAAGTGCAAATTTTACAGGTGGAACTGCAGGAATAACCACTAAATTATTAACATTTGATTCGGATAGAACTGCATTTAGATTTTCTAGTGGTTCATTTGGTAATCCTGCTTTTCAACAATTGGGATTTAAGGTTTCAAAATCAAATTTAACAGGTTCTGTTACATACGGTAGGTCTGCGTTTGACACTTTAGGAAATTACATAGACCCATCATCATACGGAGGAACTTATCCTGGAACATTAACAAATGTAAGTGATGCGGGTGCAACACTAACTATTGCAAATTTTAGTGGTAGTATATCATCAGTATTAGTTGGTTCAATTGTATATACTGCATCTTGTGAGGGATTGGAACAATTTGAAACTGTATACAGATTTGAAGATGGTGAAAATGCACCTGGATTATTTGTAACATCTAATACAAACCAATTCATTTATAAAGCAACTGATTTATCTTTAAACCCAGTAGGTCAAATAATAACAATCGAAGCTAAACGTAAGAATTTAGCATCGGCAACAACTCCATTGACCGTAAATTCGGGTAGTGGTAAACCACCGTTAACATTTGTAGATACAAATGCGACAAACGGAGTAGATACCTACACATTATCGGGTGCATCTTATCCATTTTTAACAGGCGAAACTACATACTTCATTTCGGGTTCAGACCAATTTGGTAATCAATTTTCAGATGCTATAAAAGTAACTCCTGTAAAAATATTAGATGGATTATCGGTAAATCTTACAAATGAGAACGCAACATTACCAGCATTATCAACTGGATTTGTAGCAAGTGCTTCATTTGCAGCAACAAGTGGTTCGGTAAGTGTTAAAGTTGGTGGAGAAGATATTACAAGAGAGGAAGGATTATCAACAAATAATAGATTTGATGTAATTTCTGCAACTGCTGTGAATTGTATTGCAAACGATTCAACACCTGATGATGCAACTTATGGTATTACTACTTTAACTGCCGATAGTGGTTCTTTAACGTTATTAGTAAGATATAAAGATGGAGCAGGAGATACAACTGATGTAACAAAGGTGGTAACCTATTCAAAAAGTAAGAGAGGAGTACCAAATGTGGAAGTTTCAGTTTCACCAACTGCACAATCAATCCAATCAAATTCTCGTGGTAGTGGTTCAGCTACACCACAAACCCTAACTGTAACTGCATTAGAAGGTGGTATAAGTAGATTTACATCATTAGGAACACCTACTTATACAAATGGATTAGCGGGTAGTGTTTCTTCTAATACAATAGTGTTTTCAAGTAATGCATCTTCGATGACATCCGATAGTGGAACAGTAACAATTCCTGTCAATTTCACCGATAGTGAAGGTGTTTCAGGTACAAAGAATGTAACTGCTACGATTTCTAGAGTAAGAAGTTCTGCACCCGTTGTAAACATTTCTGCAAATCCACAATCACAAACCGTAGTTAGTGGTTCGTTAGTTGGTATAGGGACACCTAGTAATGTAACCGTTGTAGTAAACGAAGGTGGGTCAAATTATACATACAATACAAGTGGAGCAAATACTTTTAATATAACTGGTGTCACAAACGCTACAAATAATGGCAATGGTACAATCACCCCAAACACTCCAACTAGTATTAGTGGTACAAGTGGTGTAATAACTATTTCTTACAGAAACTCTGAAGGTACTGCATTTACTGGCAGAACTATTGATTTTGAAGTTGGAGTAAGTGGAATCGGTAATACCGGAGCAACGGGAGCAACGGGAGCAACGGGAGCAAATGGTGCAAATGGTGCCAATGGCCAAACTGGACCTGGTGTAGTTCATACTGGAGTTTGGACAAGTGGTAGAACATACCAATTTTCAGATGGGTTAACAACTGGGACAGGTAGAAGAGATACTGTTCTATGGAGTTCAACTGGCTCACCACCGTATAATACTTACTACGCAACCACTAGACAACATCTTTCAGCTACAGGAAACGTCGCGGATGGTGCACCACATCAATCATCACAAACGGGTTGGATATCATTGGGTGCACAAGATTTCTTTGTTGCAGCTAAAATAGGTATATTTGAAGATTCATTTGTTCAAAATACAATAAACATTGGTACGACTTCAACCACATTAAGTTCGGCAAATATAACTATAGCGGGTGGTTCTACAAATCCTTATATTTCGATTGGACAATCCTCTCAAGGGTTTAATAATACTGGTATATTTTTAGGTCAAGATAGTGGAGTTTCCAAACTTTCTTTAAAATCTGCAACAAATTCTTTAACTTGGGATGGAACAAATCTAAACATAGTTGGTAATTTAAGTGTTGGTAGTACAGTTCCAAATACTGTAGTAACTGGATTGGGAACATTAGCAACTGCAAATAGTGTTACAACTGGTCAAGTTACTGGTCTTGGAACATTAGCAACTCAAAACACCGTATCAACTGGACAAGTTACTGGATTAGGTGGATTGGCAACTTTAAGTACCGTAACAAATGCAGAATTAGCGGCTAATGCAGTAACGGAAGGTAAAATAGCAGCAGATGCAGTTACTTCTGGTAAAATAGTTGCAAATGCAATAGTTGCAGGTAAAATTGCAGCTGACGCAGTAACTGCAACCACAATAGCAGCTGGTGCAATTATTGCAGGTAAAATTGCAGCTGACGCAGTAACCGCAACCACAATAGCAGCTGGCGCGGTAACCGCTAATAAAATAACAGTAAGTGAATTATCCGCATTAGGTGCTACAATTGGAGGTTGGTCAATTTCTAATGATAAGATAAGTAAAACTAGTACTGGTACAATTGAAATAAATTCATCCGATTTAGGATTCTTCATAAAAGATGGGTCTAGAAACGCAGTAATTATGACGGATGATACTTCATTTAGAATAGCAAGTTCTACATCCGCTTTATCCGATTTTAGTGGCACAAGTTCAACAACAAGAAACGGTCCTGTATTTGGACAAAACTTACAAGCTGAAGCGAGTACTACTTTTAATTCAAATACCGTATCAACGGGTGTTGTTGCAGCTGGAACAGAGGTTTCTATGACAGATGCGGAAATATCGGCAATGATTTCAAACTCTCTTGGTACTTCGTACTTAATGCAAATATCTACTGCTACTTACGTTCAGACCTATCATTGGATAAGTTTGGAAGTTGTAGGTGTAGGGGAAGCGTTAATTGCATCTGGATATGTTTTTTATAATAATCCAAATTATGAAAGAAGTATAACTTCTACTGGTGGAGCATCCATAATAATCCCTTCAGGCGGAACATATGATGTTAGAATAAAACATCAAATTGGTGTAAATTATTTAGTTAGTGGTGAAAGTATAACATTAAAAACACCAAACTTTAGTGGTGTTAACGCAGTGGTAGGTAGTGCTCCAAGAAGTGTTGAAATTTGCCAAGCAGGTTTACAATCTTTGTATGGGTCAAACCAATTCAAAGTTGATACCAGTTTATCTTCTACCAATTTTCTGACAGTAAAAGGGTCATCAAACTTTACAGGTTTGAGTACATTCTCAACATTAAGTGCAACAAATGGTGCAATAACAAATTTATCAGTTGGTGAAATCTCAATATCAAGTGGGGTATTAACTATTAATGGTGATATTAGAGCAACTGGTGATATGTACGCACTATCTAGTTCTGATAAAAGATTAAAAGAAAATATTATTCCCATTTCAAACCCAATGGATAAGATTAAAAAAATTGGAGGATATACTTTTAATTGGAACGGTATTTCTAACAAACCAAAAAATATTCAAGAGGTTGGGGTTTTAGCACAAGAAATTCAAGAAGTTTTACCAGAAGTTGTAAGAGAAAAAGGAGATGGGTATTTAGGAGTTGATTATGAAAAGATAATTGCTTTATTGATTGAGGGAATAAAAGAACAAAATAGTGAAATTGTTGAATTAAAAAATGAAATAATATCAATTAAAAAGTTATTAAATAGGTAATATGTCAGCTATAACAATACCAACATCGAGAATACAATTAAAACATCACTTATCAGGACAAGGTGCTGTTTTACCTACCTCATCAACTCCGTACGCATTTTTTCCAATTGAAATTCGTTGGCCTAATATAGCAGAAAATCAATATATTCCTGATTTGACACAATTTTCTGCTAATGACCAAACACAAGATGTAAGTGGATTTGGTAATTCTTTATTTTTTGATTTTGAAACCAACATTGGATTAGCAGGTGGAATTCAAGCTTTTATGGTAGATAGTCTTGCCTATACTTATGGTGAAATAAAAATCCCAAGAAGTAAAATTCATAACAATTACACATCAATTTATGTTTCCAATTGTGGTTCATTTAATCCTCGTTCGTTGGCAGGAGTTCTTGGTAATGATAATAGCTTGGGTGGGTGTGGTAGATTTGATATCTATTGGGATTACTCAAATAATTATTCAAGTGGTTTTGAAATTGTAGTTAATAGTAAATCGAGTGGAAGATATAGAGGAATATCCGACCAATGTGGTGTATCTCCAACAATAGAAAATTGTAGTATCAATGGAAACGGACCAGATGGGACTCCAGTTAATAGTTTTAATACTTATTTTTCTGATGGTGGAACTGTTTCCGATTTGACAATAACTATACCTTGGAACGATATTAATAATGTACAAGCAATATTTGTCCATTTTATTGAAGCAGATTCAGGAGGAGGAGGAATATGATAGAGGAAAATCTAATGGTTTTTATAACTTATTCAAACCAATTACCAATAATGCTTGGTATGTTCGGTAAAGAAAATGTAGATTATTTATCTGAATTTGATGCAACAAAATTTGATAATTCTGAAAAGCAAATATACTATCATAAAGAACTAAACAGTAAAATATATTTTTACAACAATTTAAGTAATTTTATAAAAGAACCAATTGAATTTTTTAAAAAATTTAATAGATGTATAGTATTTGCAGGAGAATTAGAAAATAAATTATTAGAGGATAAACTATTTGAGTTAAACACCAATCATATAAACATAAAAAAAGTATTTATATGGCATTATGGTGAAGTATTTGATATTGCATTTGTAAAAAGAGTACAGGAAATTAATTATGATTTAATCCTTTCGGGGTCAAAAAGACCAATACTGGAAACGGAATCTAATTTTTATTTTGATTTGTTATTTCCATTTAGATATTTCAGATACTATATTGGATATTATTATTTAGAAGAATTGGTAAATAATATATCATTACCTAAATATGATAAATCTAAATCAAAGTTATTTTCATATATAAGAGCACATCGTACTGGTAGCTGGAGAATGGATATTCTTAATAATAATCCTTTAATTGAAAAAATGTTAAATCCAAAAGATTCTGCAAACGATGCGTATGATTTGTTATATCCAAAGTACAAACATTTCGAAGCAATAAATGATTATGTATATTGTAATTATAATTTAATATTTGAGACATTGGATTATAGAAATAATCCAGAAAGATTTATTACAGAAAAAATATATAAGGGTTTATTTTTTGGAAAACCGATAATTTTAGTAGCATGTAGTGAAACATTAAATGAACTTAAAAATATGGGATTTTATTTATTAAATTTTGATTTTGTACAAAATATAACAAATGCCCAAGATGTGGAAAGAAGTATAAATCTGTTTTCAGAATGGTTATATAATACATCAGATGATGAAATAGAAGAAAGATATAATCATTCTTTAGAAAAATCTATAGAAAATAGATATAAGTTGATAGAATACCTAAATGATTATTCGGAAATGGAAACCACTTTTAAGAAACTGTTGAACTAATATCACTTTTATCAAAAAAATATTATATTTATACTAAATAAAACTAACAATTATGGAACTTTGGAAAATAGTATTATCAGGAACAGATACACCCATTGAAGGTTGTGAATCATTAACTAATGAGCAAGCAATGGAATGGATTGCCGAACATCAAGAAATTTTTGATGAACCAAACGAATGTGGTGATACTCACAAATACATTTTAATTCCCGTAGAATCTGCAGAATAATCTGAAATTAAAAAGTTATTGATTAGTGGTTATATATGATAGTATTTATCACAACAGGTTATGGTAAAAACATTATTGGTGGTTCAGATATTTGGTGCAATAACTTTGTAGAAAATATATTGCCATTAGTAAAAGAAGATTACAAAATAGTTGTAGTTGGCAGACCTTTGATTAGAGAAGAAGGTGCGGTTTATACTTACGAAAACGATAATGAAGTTCGTAAAATTTTTCAACAATGTGATAAAATTGTAATCTTACATCACCCCTACAAACCATACGATTTACTGAAAGATTATTTACACAAAATTCATACTACTTTTGTGCATGCTTTTATTCCTGATATGTTAGGATTGAACGATGAGTATGAAAATCTAATGACTAAAGTGGATTGGAAATGGCAAAAAGAAATACTAGATAATTCCGATAATATAGTTTGGATTGGATATGAAAACGATACTATGCATAAAATGTATCCAAATACCATTACAATCACAAATTATTACGAATGGAAAAATAAAAAACCATTTACAGGCGTTATATCTAACAAAATTGGATATGCTGCTAGATGTGAAACCAGAAAAAACGCACATTATTTAGATTACATTCCATCAATTATATTTTCAAACAAATATGATTACAAACGAATGTTAGAAGGTTCTAAAATCAATTCAGATTACCATAGGTTTATAGAATTCGATTATCGATTCCATCAAAAGTTTTTTGAAAGTAATTTTCAAATATTTCACGGATGTTATACAAAAGAACCATTTGGATATGCAATTTTTGACGCAGTTGATAATGGTAAAATTCCAATTATACATACCGATTGGATGCCACACATCGATTACAAATATAGGGCAAATAGTAAAGGAGAATTTCATCAAATGTATTTACAAATTTTAGAAGATGATATGGATATAGTTAGTTCTGAATTTCATAAACTATCAACAAGATTATATTTTTATACAAACAAACAAAATTGGATAAATGAGGTCACTAAATATATTAGCAACATATAATGAGTTACAAAATTTGTTTCCAGAAGCAAATTTAATTTCTGTAAATGTAATAGAAATAGAAAAGCATCATAAAATTGTTATAAATAATGGTGGTGAAGAAATTGAAATACATCATTATATACAAAACCCATATAATATATTAAATCATTTAAAATCATTTGATGGTATAACTACTTTTGATTTATTGTATTCAAACCCAATTGATAATTTAATAATTGTGGTTGATAGAAAAATATGGAGTGAATTCTATTTACCATTGATGAAAAAAAATCCAATTGAATTTGATAAATTGGAAAAATTATATGTTGAAAGAAACACAAAAGTTTTATTCAATTTTGCATTTTTAGAAGCAAACGAATATGAAATAGATGAAAAATATTTTAGATATGATTTTAAATTTAATTATATTAAAATAACAGACTATGAATTATTTAATGAAGGTAAAAACTTTCACTATGATTCATTCTATTGTATGTTTCATTTAATGGCGGAGGGACAATTTACACATTTTTTATTTCCACATCATACTAATGGTAAATTACCGTATAATAACAATTTTTCTGATGTGTTTAAAAATCTCAATATAACACATAATGCTGAAAAACCATATGTATATTCTAGTCAGGCATTGAAACCGAGATTTCACAGAGTTCAATTTTTGTTAAAAGCAAAAGAATTTGATATATTAAAAACAGGTTTGAATTGTATAAATGAAAAATTTTTATTAGAATACTCACAAATGGTTAGTGAAGGGCATATATACACAGACCATACTAAAACACATACCGATAATCATATAAAATACTTTACAACTAAAAATTTTGATAAACTCAAATCTTTACGAAATGAAATAAATGTTACACCATTAAATGCTCCATTTGAATTTGACCATTTACTTTATTATTTTAGAGAAAAAGAATACGATTTATCATATTTTGAAGTGGTTGGAGAAACTCATTGTATTTTTAATTTAAAATATGGATTCTTTACAGAAAAATCAATAAAACCAGTATTATCTGAAAAGTTTGCATTAATATTTGGTTCAAATAAAGTATATGAAGAATATAATAGAATAGGTATAAATTTATTTTTAGAAGATTTTGGATTAAATGGAATTGAAAATAAAAATGAATTAGAACAAATCGATATGATAGTGAATTTTTTAAAAGATAAAAATGTAGATAACATTAAAAATGTTTTTATAAAAAATACAGTAATATTACGAGAAAACAAACAAAAATTAATAACACATTATTGTAATATAATGAATAATATAAATAAATTGCTATGATATTAATAAACGGATGCTCTTTTACTGCAGGAGATGAAAACTGGCCTATTGGGTTTGAAATGGAAGGATATTCCTTATTTAATCCAAAAAAAACATCAGACCCGTTTGATGTGTATAATGCAGCATGTGGTGGTTCTGGAAATGATATAATGCGAAGAAAGGTATTCAGATTTTTAAATTCACCACATTACAAAAATCCAACTAAACCACACTCGAATGTAGATTATGCAATAGTTCAATGGTCTACAATCGATAGATGGGATTATCCTGTATTTGTAAACGAAGATAGAGCAAAAAATTTTCCAAGAATGAGTATGCATCCTGAAAGAATTGGTAAAATAAACTATATGTTAAATGGAACTGATATATTTGGGTATGGGAAAGAATTTTTTGAAAATTATTATTCAATATATGGTGCTATATTACAAACATTAGAAAGTATATATCACACTCAACAGTATTTTAAAGAAAAAAATATACCATATAAAATGATTACAATTGGTAATTTGTTTCAAATGGATGTTGCGGTAGACAAATTATATAATCTTCAAAAAAGAGCTGATGTGGATACAGGAAATTACGCTACATTAAAAACAGAAAGTTTATTTGATAAATTAGAACCATTTGAAAATTCTTGGTTTGAAGCAGATATAATACCAGAACTATTAGAAAAAATTGATTTTGATAAATTTATATTTACCGATGATGTTAGGATAAAAGGATTTGGAGGTGGTATATTGGAATACTTTGCCAACAAAAATCAAACAATGTTGGGTGGTTGGTTTCATCCATCAAAAGAACAATCAATTGATTTCTTTACAAATTTCCTATGGCCAAAAATTAAAGATGATGTAGAAAAATATCATACTAAAATAAATGAATAAAGTGTTGTAAATTTAGATTTTTTTTAGTATATTGTATTCACTTTACTTTATCAACTAATCTAATGCTACAAGATTTACAATACTTAAAGAATTATCTAACAAACAATTTAGAATATAACGAATATCAGGAGCAAGAAGAAGTTCCAGTTCCGTATAGATGGTCACATGGAGCAACTGATAATCATTTAGGAGATGGTTTAATAATCTATTCTCTTATTCAGTATATGAGAGCAAAAACTTGTGTATGTTTAGGTTCAGGTGGAGGATTTGTACCTAGATTAATGACACAGGCTCGTTACGATTTACATAAACAAGGCATTTTTGAAGGAAATTCTGATTTAAATTGGGGAGATATTGGTGTTACTTATGTTGTTGATGCTATGAACGGTATTGGTGGACATGTAAATTGGTTTAGAGAAGAATCATTTTTCAGAAGAACATTTCATCCACGAATTATTAATAAAACAACAGAAGACGCTTTTCATAATTACTTTATTCTTAATGATATTCAGATAGATTATTTACATATAGATGCTGGTCATAGTTATGAGAATGTAAAAGAGGATTTTGAACTATATTCGCAGTTACTTTCTCCAAATGGTATCATTTCTATCCACGATACGGACCCTAATTATGCAGATAGTTACATTGTTACAAACGAAGTAAAAGATAGAGGTGATTTTGATGATTGGCATGGACCAATTACATTTGCTAAAGAACTTAAAGATAATCCAAAGTGGGAAACATTTGATTTATTCAATTTTGGAATAGTAAAAAATAAACCATCATCAACTGGATTAACATTAGTTAAAAGAAAATGATTAGATTAGTTACGGTAACAGGTTCTAGAACAACAACATTAAAACATATGTTAAACCACTACAAAGATAAAGTGGATGAAATGTATATTGTTGTATATGATTGGGAAGAGCAATCTAATTTATCAGAAGTTAAAACCATAGTATCTCAATTTCCAAATGCTAAAATTGTAAAAACGGTAATTGAAGAGAAGTATAATTGGGAAAAGGTAACAAGACTTTACAATGAAGTAAAATCAACTCATCCAAACGATTGGTGGGTAATATCCGATGATGATGAGTTCCATGTCTATTCGGATTCATTACGAAGTATCACATCAAATTGTGATGTAAATGGATGGGAAATGGTAAGAGGTGGATTTATAGATAGAATTGGAGAGGATGGTGAATTTGTTGAATTATTAGATACGGATGACATATTTGAAAAGTTTCCATACGCAGGATTTTTTAGATTTCCGTTAAGTGGTGCTAATCCTAATAAAATTTGTATAGCAAAGGGGTATGTTGAAATTACAAACGGACAGCATTATGCAAAAATAGACGGACATACTACTTGGAAATGGCAAGGTTGGAATCATCCACTGATTGCACCAATTAACAAATGCAGTGTGCAAGTACATCATTTTAAATGGGATAGTACTTGTGGAGAAAGAATTAGAGCAGTTGCAAACATAAATAAAGATTACTCATATTCAGAAGAATATCGAAAAATGTATAGAGAATTGGCAAAATTTAGATTTAAATTACCATTGGATGATGTGAGATTTGGATTCGAATTATCACCAACTTATCATTATTCAGGATACTCAAAATGGAAACAATTATTTAAAAAAATTATATCTATATAAAATAGGTTATTAAGATGGCGAATAGTAAAAAGTTATCAATTATAGTACCGTACTCCAATCGTTTACAAGACCTGTATACCTTTGTGGGTCACATGGAATACTTTTTAAAAGATAAAATAGATTACGAAATACATTTCATCGAACAAATAGATGCGGATGTTTATTTTAATTATGGAAAACTGTGTAATATTGGTGCGGATATAACACAAAATCGTTCCGATTATTATATATTCCACGATATTGATATTCTACCAAGACAAGAATCGTGTAATTATGATTTTGAATACTACCCAACACATTTAGCCGCAAATTTAAAACCGTATCCTCATTGGATAGGCGGAGCTTTTAAAATTACAAAAGAAAATTTCTTCGAAGCAAACGGGTTCAGTAACGATTATTGGGGAGGTTCTTTTCATTGGATAGATTTCTTATATAGATTAAAAAAACACAAATTATTATCTGCAAAGAGATTTTTTACTAAAAATATATATAAACCGCATGTTTTAACAGATGTAAAAGAGGTAAATAAATATATTAAAAAAACAATATATCCTTTTGATTCAAATGAAAATAATTGTGTGTTTATAAGAGCAAGCAAAACAACCGATTATATTTTTGAAGATTCATTTACAATATCAATGAATGTTTTCATTAACGATAATCAATCAAACGATGCGTGTATTATTGGGAAACAAGGTTATGATATGGGAATTTTTATTATGAAAAACGATGCAATTGTAGTTCAATTGTGGGATGATAATAAGAGTTTACATCAAATGTGGTATTCACACAAAGCACATGTCAATCAATGGATAAACCTGTCATTAAAGGTTGATATGGATAAGAAAAAAGCCGGTCTATACATTGATGGCAAACTTGTACAAGCACTGGATGGATTACCAAATTATTTAATGGACTTTAAAGGAAAAGATTTGTGGATTGGTAGTTTGGCATTTAAAAATTCATTTAATGGCAAAATATCTAACCTATTATTATTCGATTACCCATTGGCAGAATCCGAAATATTAAAACTATACACCGATGGGTATAAAACAATAAATGATACAATAACTACAAATTTTGAAGCAGTTATAAATGTACCATTTGATAAAAAGTTTGGAGATTTTTATGTAGATGATTCTAAAACATTTTCAAATCCAAGAATAGTATCAACTGGGTTACATCAGGAATTGTATTCTGAACAATTAAACCTGTCTTATGAATTTGATATGCCAGAACAATCAAATGGACGGTTTCAAATCTTGGAAAATTCAAAAAAATTCACTAAATTACAAAATTATAGTTGGAAAGTAAAAGATGATATTTTTGAAGAAAATGAAGGTATTTTCTTTTATGAAATTGCAACTGATATATTAGATACTGATAAATTTGGATTAAATACATTATCATATGATTTAGTATCAACAGAAGAAATTAAAACAGGAGTTTATAAGCATCAAATTAAAATATAAAAATAAATGGCGAAAGTTAAGTTACAATCTGACACAACAACTACACCTGAACAAAATTTGGAATCGGTAGTATTGGAAACTAGAAAAGTTAAAGCATTGGAAAAAATTGCCAATTCTTTAGATGCACTTACTATTTGGTTTGAAGAAATTAACAAATCAGAATGGAGTGATAGAGTTGCGTATTATCTTTATGAATTCTACAACATTGCAAAAGAAAATGGGTCATCATCTAGTTCAGAAACATCTTTTAAAGGAAGTATTCCCACCGAACCTGCTCAAATTGAAAATGATGCAGAATTACCGCCACCTCGTAGAGCAAGACCTAAAAAAGATATAGAAAAAGTATAATCTAAATGAAGTTAGGAATAATTGTACCATACAGAGATAGAGAATCGCATTTAGCACGATTCGGTGAAACTATGTCTTCATATTTAAAATCCAAAAAAATTAAACACGAGATTATCGTAGTTGAACAGACCGATGATAAACCGTTTAATAGAGGGAAGTTATTAAATATTGGGTATATCAAAGCAAAAGAATTAGGATGTGGATATATTGTATTTCACGATGTGGATATGCTACCAATTGAGGTTGATTATTCTTATTCTGAATTACCCATGCACCTTGCAACCAATTTTGAATTAGAATATGATAAATCCAAAAACTTATCATTTGATGATTATTTTGGAGGTGTAACTATGTTTAGTTCTGATACATTTGAAAGAGTAAATGGATATTCTAATTTATATTGGGGATGGGGGTTTGAAGATGATGACCTTTTATTTAGGGTTAATCAAAAGAGCATTCCATTGGATTCAAAAATTATTGGTAAAAATGAAACCAAAAAATTATATGGGTTATCTTTTAGTGGAAATGATTCTTACATCAGGATACTAAAGAAAGACTTATTAGATTTTGAAAAAGATACATCAATAATAATTACATTTAAACCTGATGAAATAATATCAAATCCAAATAATGATTATGATGAATATACTGTATTTTCAATACCTGGATACGATACGAATATAAGTTATAATTCTTTTAGAAGATATAAAGTAGATTTTTGGGATGATACCGATGATTGCACTTCTATTAATTCAGAAATACTAACTAATCATTTTACTCAAATTTGTTTAACTTTTGATTATAAAAAAAATGAAATTTCTTTTTATAAAGATGGTGAATTAGTAGGTACAGAAAAACTAAAGAATGCTCCAAAGGATTATTCAGATGAAGAATACTTTTATTTAGGCGTTGGTTCACCTGAAAGGGATTCTAACCCAAACTTTTTTTATGGAATGATTTCTGAATTTGCAATATACGATTGTAAATTGAAAGATAAAGAAATTTCTATATTAGCAGATAATGTTTTGGAAAATTCTTTATTAGAAAATTTTAGAGCGTATAAATCGGCGGAACATTTAAAATTATATTATGATTTTAAATTCTACAAAGAAAATACTCTATTAGATTTATCTTTTAACGGTAATAATGGTGAAATTAATAATTGCCATTTCATAAAATCACATGAATCATTAGGTAGAGAAATGACGGTTCCGTATAGAAGAAAATCTTTATTTAAATTATTATCTCATAAAACAAATAGTTGGAATGAGAAAAACTGGGTTCATAGAGAAACTCGTATAAACCAATTAAGATTTTTAAATCAAATTAAAACTAAATTATATAACACAGATAAGGATGGTTTAAACAATTGTTTATATCAGGTATTAAATGATGTATCAATGAATAACTATCATCATCTATCAGTATTATTGTAAAATGGGGCATAAGTTAGGGGTCTGCGTACCATATAGAAACAGAGAGGAACATATGAATCAATTTGTTCCTTGGGTTACTAATTTCTTAACAAAGAAAGGAATTGACCACACCATTTATATTGCACATCAGTGTGATGAATATCTATTCAATAGAGGATTGATGAAAAACATTGCTGCAAAACATGCAATTGATGATGGATGTGATTACATAGTTTGGCATGATATTGATATGGTACCCGAAGATGATAGTTGTGATTATTCATATCCTATGGAAAATCCACAACACATTGCAGTTCGTATCTCACAATCGGATTACCAATTAAAATATCAGGAATACTTTGGTGGTGCGGTTGTTTTTACAAAAGAGCAAGTTTTAGCAACCAATGGTTATTCAAATGATTATTGGGATTGGGGCATGGAAGATGATGATTTGTTTTGGAGATGTGTGATGGAAGGATATGTTAATAAACAAACTATTGATTTCGCTAAAGTAAAAAATGTAGCAGTATTTGATGGTAAAAGTTCATACATCAAAATACCATCTTCTGAAAAAAATAGAATAGCAATATCCAATTCACATACAATTTCTGTATTAGTAAAGGCAGACCAACAAATAGAAAAAGTCCCTATTTGGTTAATTGGTGATTCAAACAGAAAATTCGTAGAATATCCTATATTCAGAAAACCAGGTTATGATTGGGGATTATCATTTAACAATAGTAGGGCATATACTGGTATGTTATGGAATGCTCATAGAGAACATATCTACCAATGGTTTAAAAGGTATGAGGGAGAATGGACGTGGGTTACGATGGTAATTGATGATTTGGAAAAGAAAATGCATTTTTATCTAAATGGAAATGAAAGTGATGCTAGAAATGGAACGGGTACGCAATCACCGTTTGAATATCAGTATAACTTAAAACGATATGGAAATGAACCATTTTATGTAGGGCATACGACAACGGTTGAACCATTTGAACCAAACGCATTTTTTAAAGGTGAAATAGCTGATATTAAAATGTGGGATAGAGCGTTAACTGGTGAAGAAGTTAATTTATTACATAAGCAGTATTCAACCGATAGTTTGGTATTACACTATAACTTTGATGAAATAGTTGATGATAAATTTGTAATAGACCAGGCCGAATTAAACGATGGTGTATTGTATAATGTTGGTATTGAAGAAAGAGAAATACAAATACCCCATGTAATACTACCACATAGAAGAGATGGTAAATTTTTCTGTTTACCACATGAAACTGAAGGTTTAATTAAAGAAGGTGGTATTGAAAAATGGGCTAAAGGTGAAACCACTGCAAGAAACGAAAGAAGATATGTATTAGAAATGCAGCAAGGTAAAATTGATTATAAAAAAGATGGTATAAATAATATGAAGTATAAACATATCAGTACTAAAATCATTTTTGATAAACACAAATTAATAAATGTTCATTGTTTAAAATAAAAATATGGCAGAAGATAAAACTTATAGTGAAAATCCAATTTATTTACGCGTTAAAGACGAGTTAAATGTGGTTGGTCCTGGTATGTGTGCTGCCAAATGGACGCAAGTTACACTACAATTACAAAGTGGACATAATCATTCATGTCACCACCCCAAAACACATAAAATTTCAGAAACTGAAATTGCTAGAAACCCATCAGCACTTCATAATACGAGATATAAGAAACTTCGTAGAAAGGAAATGTTACAGGGAGCAAGACCTTCTGAATGTGATTATTGTTGGAATGTAGAAGATAATTCGGATAGATTTTCGGATAGAATATTTAAATCTGGTGAAAGTTGGTCTTATCCATTTATCAATGACATTATTCAATCTGATTGGAGAGATGATTTTAATCCAAAATATGTAGAAGTTGCATTTAGTAATGCGTGTAATTTCAAATGTTCATATTGTGGTCCTGCGTATAGTTCGGCGTGGATGGAAGAAATTGAAAAGCATGGTGCATACCCAACTTTGGATAATTTTAATTCCGTTGATTGGATGAAAAACGAAGATAAATTACCAATTCCAAATAAAGAACATAATCCATATGTAGAAGCATTTTGGAAATGGTGGCCTGATTTGTATAGAGACCTTCATACATTTAGAATCACAGGCGGAGAACCTCTTATGAGTAAAGATACTTGGGGAGTACTTGATTATATCATAGAACATCCAAATCCAAATACTGAATTGAAACTGGCTATTAATTCTAATTTGGGAGTTCCAGATAAGTTGATAGATAAATTAATCGAAAAGATACAAAAAATAGAAGATGAAGGTAGAGCAAAAGAAATTGTCATATTTACATCGGTTGATACATGGGGAGAGCAAGCAGAATACATTCGTACTGGATTAGAATTTAATAAATTTTGGGATAATGTAAATAAAATTCTTACAAAATGCCCAAGAACTATTATAACATTCATGTCGACATATAATGCGTTAAGTGTTTTTAATTATGAACAATTAATTCATAATATTTACACATTAAAAGATGTATACGCATCCACTGATAGATATTGGAATTCTGCAGTGTTTTTAGATTCATCATATCTACGATACCCTTTACATCAAACTGTCCAAGTACTTCCATTTGATTATGCTAAATATATAACTGACCAGGCTAAATTAATCACTTACTACGCAGCTCCATCATTTGACCCAAAACACATTGGTTACTCCGATGTTGAGGTTCAAAAAGTAAAAAGAATTTATGATTGGATGATTTCTCCACAGGATGCGACTCAACAAATGAAAAATAGATATAGTTTTTATCAATATTTTTCAAACCACGATAAACGTAGAGGAACTGATTTTTGTAAAACATTTCCTGAATTAGAAGAATTTTATAACTTTTGTTCAACAATAAAAATATGAGTTTAAGAGTAAACAAAGATAATATATTTTTCGTTTTGCCGGAAAGTAGATACTCCGTATCATCTAGAATTGATAAACATATGGATGAAGATTTTTCTTTATTCTTAAAGTTTAAAATATTTCCTGATACTGTAGCTCAAAATAAAGAATCATTTGCTATTGCCAGAAATGGAATGCATTCTGGTATTTCTGCTTATAAAGATAATTTGGGAATTGTTTCAATTGCATTTACATATTGGTTTTCAAAAGAAATAGATGGTAAAACAGAAATGTATTCAAAACAAATTTTTACCGGATTATTACCAGAAGAAACTAATGAATTCAATGAGTACGCTATGATTTGTGACCATTTTTTGGAAAGAAATATTAAATGCTATAAAAATGGAAAGTTGGTAGGAATTATTGAATTTGAAGATGGTGAAAAAGTGAAATACGAAAATTCTTTCTATTGGTTCGGATGTGGTAGTATGATTGGACCAGAGGAACATCAACATATTGGAGATTTTGAATTTGAAATGGCGTTTGTATTAAACAAAAAATTAAAAATTGAAGAAATTCAAGATTTTATTGATAATTATGAAAAACAGTATTCACATATAGTTTTTAATGATTTACGAAAATTAAATTACGATTATCCATATAGAAATAATTTTGCATTTTTATGTGATTTTAACCATTACAATAGATATAAAGTATGGGATGTTAGTTTTAGTGGAAACTATCCACAATTTTACATAGAAAAGAACATTTATTTTTAAAATTATGAAAGTATTAATTACAGGTGGTGCAGGTTATTTGGGTTCTGTATTAGTTGGTATGTTATTGGAACAAAACTATAAGGTAGTAGTATTGGATAAACTATTATTTAATCAAACCTCATTATTACAATATACTTCAAATCCTAAATTCAAATTCATATATGGAGATGTTCGTAATGAATCTCTTTTAGAAAAGTTGTGTAATGAAGCTGATGTAATAATTCCATTAGCTGCAATTGTTGGGTTCCCAGCTTGCGCAGCAGACCCAAAGCTGGCAAGGGAAATCAATTTTGACCAAATATGTAACATAGTAAAATTTGCAAAGGATAAAAAAATTTTATATCCAAATACAAATAGTGGTTATGGTATTGGAGTTGGACAAACTGAATGCACCGAAGATTCACCTTTAACACCTATATCAGTGTATGGACAAACAAAGTGTGATGCTGAAACTTTTTTAAGAGCAACCACATCGGCAATTACATTTAGATTGGCAACTGTATTTGGTGTATCACCTCGTATGAGAACCGATTTATTGGTAAACGATTTTGTTTATAAAGCAATTACTGATAAATACATTGTAGTATTTGAGAAAAACTTTAAGAGAAATTTTATTCATATTCAAGATGTAGCATTTACATTTTTATTTATGATTATAAATTACGAAAAATATAAAGGACAAGTATTTAATGTAGGGTTGAGTAATGCCAATCTTTCAAAGCAAGAATTATTAGAAAAGATTCAATCCCAGGTAAAGGATTTTGCCGTATCATACAACGATTATTACGAAGACCCCGATAAGAGGGATTACATAGTTTCTAACGCAAAGCTAGAGGAAACTGGATGGGTACCAGAGTGGGGGTTAGATAGAGGTATCGAAGAATTAATTCACGCATACCAAATGATTGTTCCAAAAATGGGAGCAGAATTTAGAAATGGATTTCCTTTAGGATACGCAAATAATACATAATATGAGTAGTAAATGGGATGAGTTTCAAATTACTCCATCAAAAAAATTTGGACATGAGGTTCCAGTATTTCAACCATCCGTATTTAGAGAATACAGAGGTGAAATATGGACAACATTTCATTCAATTGAGCACCCAATAGTTGATTATATCGATGGCAAATGTGAAGTACATGGTAGATTCTCTCGTTCTTATAAAGGTGTATTGAGAGGATTACACTGGGATAAAAAGACTTGGAAATTGGTACAAGCAGCAGTAGGTGATATCTATTTAGTTGTTTTGGATATGAGAGAAAATAGTCCTACCTTTGGGGAGTGGGAAAGTTTTATTATAACGGAAAGATTAAGAAATCAGGTATTAGTTCCACCAGGATTTGCAAACGGACACTATGCATTAACTGATTGTATGTTTCACTATAACTTATTTTACAAAGACGGTTATGTGGATGCAAATGAACAAGGTGTGGTAAAGTGGAATGACCCTGAATATCAAATGGAATGGCCAACAAACAATCCAATACTACAAAAAAGAGATAGATGATACAAAATTTAGAACAATATCCAATAGTTAGAGAACATAATTGGAATGCAGAAGAACTCATTCAGTTTGAGAATGATATAGTTCAAAACTGGGAAGATGGTAAAATCAGAGGACCAATTCACTTATCAAACGGAAATGAAGAACAACTAATAGAGGTATTCAAAAGAATATCTAAAAACGATTGGGTGTTTTCAACTTGGAGGTCTCACTACCATGCTTTATTAAAAGGAATATCTCCACAATGGATTACCGATGAAATACTTGATGGTAAATCTATAACTCTTTGTAAGATAGATGAGAAGTTTTATTCATCCGCAATTGTAGGTGGAACTCTTTCTATTGCATTGGGTGTAGCAATGGGAATTAAGGCCAAAGGTAGTGATGAAAAGGTTTGGGTATTTATAGGAGATATGAGTTTTGAGAGTGGTATATTCTATGAAGTTCATAAATACGCTAGAAATTTTGATTTACCTTTACATTTTATAGTTGAAGATAATGATGTTTCAACTTACACACCAACGGAAGCAACTTGGAATAAAAAGAAAGATATTCCATCCGATGTAATTCACTACAAATATAAATCAAAGTATCCGCACTACGGAAGTGGTAAATGGGTAGTATTTTAATATATGAAATATAATCCTAATCTACATAATTTTGAGAAATTTATCCAAGAATGGGATACTGAAACCGAATATGTTCTATTCGGTGCAAGTAAAGAGTGTGTCCAATTTATTAGAAGTGTAGATTATTTGTTGGGTAATAATGTTTTAAAAATAAAATACATAGTTGACCACGATGTTAAAGATGAATCAACTATATTGAATGTAAACGAAATTAGTTCATTTTATCATCAATCAAAAAACCTCGTCAACACTCGTGAGAATTTAAAATTAGTTCATATAGATAACTTTGAACCAACTGGTGAAAATGTAATTATCACATCAGATGAGTATAGACAATACTATAAAGAATATTTAGATAAACTAAATGTAAAATATACTTGGTATAAAAACATTGCATCTATTTGGCCATTTATACACAAACAAAAGGTTCACATATTTCAAACAGATGTATTGGTGACTGAAAAATGTAATTTGGCGTGTTCGTTTTGTAATATGTTTATACCACATTACGAACTACCAAAACACAGAGATACTCAAACTATCTTAAATGATATTGACTTATATTTTAATCTTGTTGATTATGTAAGTATTTTCCATTTAGTTGGTGGAGAGCCGTTTTTACACCCAAATATCAAAGATGTAATCGAATACATTTTAGAAAAGTATTCAGATAAGATTGATAAGTTTATAATAACCACTAATGGTACAGTCCTCCCAAAAGAAGAAATACTAGAAGTGTTAAAAAATAATAATGTTATTTTAAGTGTAAGTAATTACTCTAATAAATTAGAAAAATTAAAAAGTAAAGTTGATAGAGTTTTAGGAACTTACCAAGAGAAAAATATCAATCACTATGTAAGGAATAATATCGAGTGGTATGATTTTGGTGATTTGAGAATTAAAAATAATATGAGTGAAGAAGAACTCATAAATCACTTTGATAGTTGCACTGCTCCATTTAGAGGATTGAATGATGGCAAGTTTTATTATTGTCACCTTAATACAAGCGCAGTTCTAACTAAATTGTTTTCACCAAACGAAAATGATTATGTAAATTTATCAGAAGTATACCCCAAAGATTTAATTAAGTTTGATTTGGGATTTACCGAACTTGGATACATCACATTTTGTGATAATTGTAATGGGTGTAATACTGGTATTAAAATACCAGTAACTTATAAAGAACAAGGTTTACGAAAATGATTGTTATAGTAGATATAGATAATACTCTTTCAATAAATAAAAAGAGGTATGCACTTGCAACTAAATCTGATGGTAGTATCGATTGGGATGTTTTATATGATTATAAAAATGTAATATCAGATAAACCAAACGCACCTATGATTGATATTATAAATCACCTATATAATGATTATGGGATTTATATACTAACTAGTAGACCACGAATGATACTTAATTCTACACAGGATTGGTTAGAAATATATGGGATTAAATATGATGGATTGTTTATGAGAGGTGAAGAAAATCATTATATTAAAGATGTAGAATTAAAACGAAAAATGTACAATGATTTTATCAAAGATGATGTGTTTTGTGCATTTGATGATAAACAAGAAATAATTGATTTGTGGAATTCACTTGGTATACCTTCATTTAAAGTTTATTTATAATGGACCACATTGTTAAAAATCCAGAATCATTGGAAGAACTTGGTTATATCTTTTTTGGACCATTAGTATTTAATTATTTTAATTGGTTAAAAGATGAAGTAAAAGACGGTGATTTGATTTTATTTAACTCACGAGAAGGATATTTTCTTAATCAATTATATCAAGATTTTAAAATAAAATATAATTTACCAAATTCAGTTTATTTTAAAACATCAAGAAAATTGGCATCACTATCTTCGTTTGTATCTGAATATGATGTTTATGAATCATTTAATTTACATAGATACCAAGGTAATTTATCCGAATTACTTAAAGATAGATTTCAAATAAATTACATTATTGAAAATGATATTCAAATTGATACTTCAAATAGATTACCAAATTTAAATTTATGTGCTCCAGATATATTGGGTAAATCAAAGGTATTAAGAGATTCGTATAGAAAATATATTAATAATACGATTGGAGAATGTAAAAATGTATATATGGTAGATAGTGGTTATCAAGGTACTACTCAATATTATTTACAAAAAACATTTGATTTGGATTTGAAAGGCAGGTATATGACCTATAAAGGAAATATAGATTTGAAAAATACAAAAGGTTTTTATGATTTTGAAAAATGTAATTTTAAAAACAATATCATATTCTTTGAATCAGTATTTACCGATAAAGTTGGAACATATATCGATATTGTTAATGGTGAGTTTATAAACGAAAACGATACAGAAAATCAAAAATACTTTAGTGATAAAATAAAAATAGTAGATGGAATTAAAAATTTCGTAAATGATATGCTGAATGCTAATATAAATTATAATCTATCACCAGAAATTTCAGATAATATTTTTAATTTAATGTGTACTAAAGATTATATAAAAAATGAATTGTTATTTGAAAGTTTCTTTCACGATAACAATTATGTAGGAAATAATGTTAAAAAAATATACAGATATTAATATGAATGCAATACATGGTTCAAATTTTAAAATGATATATACCGATTGGTATATTGACCACGGTCAACTCAAGCCATTTGGTAATGGAATGCATCCTGTTATTACTAAATTTATTCAATATGTTTTAAAAAACAATTTAAAAATAGATTGGTATGAAATACTACAATATAAATCAGAACAAAAGGGTATAAAATTCGACCATTCGGAATTGTTTAATTATTTTTCTAGAAATTTTCCTAAAAATATAATATCATTTAATCAAATTAAAGATGATGATTTCATTTATGTATATCCATTAGAAATAAAAGATACACTTTCTGCACTACATAATAAAAACAGTTTTTTGTTAAATGATACAGAATATACTTGGTTTTTAAAAGACATTATAGAACCTGAATTATTTGATTTAATTAAATCGGGCAAAGTAAAAATATTAGTAAATATGATACATGACCCTTTATATGATTCACACAATATACAACAATTTGAAATCCAATTAAATGAATTAGGAGTAGATGCTTCTAATATCATAATTTTAGGAGGAAGTAAATTTTCGGAATACTATGAAATATATCCTGATAGTAAAATAAAAATATATAATGGGCATTTATTTATAAGAGGATATGCCGATGAAATAAATTCATTTCCAATGATTGGTAATTTGGGATATTTGTGTGAGTTACTTGAAGAAAAAGATTTAGATTCCACTAAAATTAGAAAACATAAATTTTTATCCCCAAATAGAACAATGAATAAACCACAAAGAACTATGTTGGGATATTTTGCACTAAAATACGATTTATTAAAAGATGGATTATTTACATTTATTGAAAAATTAGAAAAAAATATATTAAAAAATATTGTAAATAAAGTATATGAGGATACGGAGGAAAATGTTGAAAAATATACATCTGAATTAGAGAAATTATTACCTTATGAAGATGATACAAAGGAATTGCCATCTGATAAAAAAAGAGCATTTGGAGTTAGAAATAATAAAAAAGAATGGTACGCAAATTCATATTTTCATTTAGTAACCGAAACATTCTTTGGACCAAACGTATTCCTTTCAGAAAAAATATTTAAACCAATATCAAATTTACAACCATTTTTAGTATTTGGGGATTATTTAACATTAGCAGAATTACGGAGATTAGGGTTTAAAACCTTTGAACCATTTATAGATGAAAGTTATGATTTAGAAAAAGACCCTAAAAAGCGAATGTTACTTTTAGAAAAAGAATTAATTAAACTAAAAAACATGCCAATTGAGGAATTACATAATTGGTATTATTCAATAATTGATATATTATTATATAACCAAAAGCATATATACTCATTTGAAAACTATGAGTGTTTTGATGAAATATTTGAAAAAATAAAAATAGATTACACAACAAAATAAAAATAAAATGGAATTAAAAGGAAAAACCGTTCTGGTTACAGGAGCAAATGGGTTGGTAGGATTACCAACCGTTAGAAAATGTTTAGAAGAAGGAGCTGATAAAGTATATGCAGTAGACCTTAAATTTAGTGAAAATTTAAACTTCTTAAAAGCACAATACACAGATAGATTGGAATTGGTTAAAACCGATTTAACATATCTTTCACATTGTGAGAATTTATTTAAGTTAGATGATATTAATATTGTATTACATATCGCAGGAGTAAAAGGTTCACCAGCAAGGTCATCAACTTGTCCTGCTGATTATCTATTCCCAATGTTGATGTTTAACACCAATATGATTAAAGCATCGTTTGATGCCAAAGTTGATTGGTTTGTGTATCTTTCATCGGTTGGGGTTTATAGACCAGCAGATATAATGAACGAAGAAGATACATGGAATCAGGAAGAAACTTGGGCATCAACTCCATCTCGTTTAGATTGGCATCCAGGTTGGACAAAAAGAATGGGAGAACTTACTTTGGATTCATTGAGAGTTCAGTATGGTTGGGATAATTGGACTGTAATCAGACCTTCAAATATCTACGGAACAAACGATAACTTTGCACAAGATGCAACTGTAATATCATCTAACATTTGGAAACTATTCAATGTAGAAGGTGATGATATGGTTTGTTGGGGTAATGGTTCATCTAAAAGGGATTTTGTATTTGGAGATGATGTTGCACAGGCATCGATTGATGTTGTTAAAAAAGAAGTTAGGGATATTATCAACTTTGGATGTGCAGAAGCAGTAAGTATCAAAGATACAATTGAAACCATTGTCGAGTGTTATACCGAAATTACAGGCAAAACTAAAAACATAGTATGGGATGAAACCAAAACAAATGGTGACCCAATTAGATGTTTAGGAGCTGATAAGCAAAAAAAATATGGAATTTTACCACAAACATCTTTGAAAGAAGGTTTAACAAAATCAATTTTAGAATACAAAAGTAGATTGTAATGAAATTATATTCCGTTGGATGCTCGTTTACAGAAGGTCAGGGGTTAGAAAATTGTGAAATAGAAAATTATACAAAATTACTTTCTGAAAAACATAAAGTAGATTGTTATAACTTTGGAAATTGTGGAGCATCCAACGATTATGTTTTTAGAAAAGTATTTTATATTTTAAATGAAGAATTTAAAAAAGAAGATGTATTAATAATTCAATGGACGAATTATATTCGTACAGAACTTATTACAACACACAATAATAAGAACTGGTATTTTACAATACCAAACGCATTACACGCATCGGCAGATAAAATACTAAAAGATGTAAATTTTTATGGGAATTTTACTAAATTTGTAATGAATGAAAATATAGATTATAATAGAACGGATGAAGACAGAAAAAAATTAATAGAATTATATGATAATGATTTTCAAAGATTTATAAGATATTTTTTAGATACAGAATATCAAATAAATAAAACAAAAAATTATATAAAATCACTATATGCATATTTGGAATTAAATGGTTATAAACATTTGCACTTTTTTGGATGGGATAACTGCATGATTTCAGATAATGAAATATCAAATTATCCAAATTTTTTAAAAGAAACATTTGGTGGATACACTAAAACAACTGAAAATGAACATCCTAATAAAGAAGGACATGAAATGTGGGCAAATTTTCTATCAAATAAATTACAAACATTAAATTATATATGAAACATATAGTAGTATCAGGTTGTTCATTTACTAACAATTTTAGAATTAATATTGGTGATGAAAGAAGATGGGAACGAGACCCGATAGAAAATTGGACTTGGGCCAATTGGTTGCAAGAAAAATTAAAAGATACACACACATTACATAATTATGGAACTATTACACATGATAATAAAACAATTGCTCGTTCTATTATTTACAAAGTTTCTGATTTATTAAAGCAAGGTGTAAACCCAAATGATATATCGGTAGTTGCTCAATGGACAACTCTGACACGAAATTCATTTTTTATTTCACCTGAAAAATATGAATCTAACAAAAACCCTGCAATCAGTTATATTAAACAAAATGATAGCTGGGTACATACCAGTGATTACTTAATAGGTGGTAAAGATAAAACAACAGAATACGAACATGGTTATTTTCATTTAACTGGTGGTTTCAATCCAACCAAAAATCCTATTAATATAGACCCAGTTACATTTGAATGGTTGGATAAAGTTATGACTTATAATGAAAGATATTTTGAATGGTTCGAATATATTTTATTATTGCTCAACTTTTTAGAAATAAATGGAATTACAAAAATAAAGTTTTTTAATATGAGTAATAACTTTTCTAAAAATTATTTAAGAGAAGGTAGAACCCCACCATATTATCATACACCAACCAATAAATCAGTTTATGAGTGTATAATTGAAAATAAAGATATTTGTAATACTTGGGAACAAAAACAATTAGAATTTGATAATGCGTATGTAAAAACTTATGCAGATAAGATAGATTTTAGTAGATATTTTTGGTTTTTTGAAGAAAATTTAGTATCTTTATACGGAGGAATAATAGAATGGAGTATAAGAAATTTTAATTTCGAATTGGAGAAAGATAATCTGCCAAAAGTTTTATGGAGAGAGATGAACGGTATGAGTATTGAGGAACAAAAAAAGTATTTAGAAAGAAGTTGGTATGGACACACATCATCCATATTAACTCATAAATTTGTAAATGATGTAGTTTTAAAATGGGATATATTTAAATAAAAAAAGTTATGAAAAAAACAGACAAGATTTTAGTTACAGGTGCAAGTGGATTTATTGGTTCACATTTATTAAGATTACTTTGGGAAAAGGGGTACAAAAACCTACGCTCAACCTCATTTAGTAGAGATTTAAGAAACGATTTCGAAGGTACTGAAAATGTAGAACACATTAAAGGAGATTTACAAACTGCAGAGTTTTGTGAGTTGGTTAGTAAAGATGTAGATGTAGTATTCCATTGTGCAGCAAATACATCAAACGCGTTGGATACCAAATTCAATCCATTACTTCACGTCACTCCAAATGTGGAGATGAATACGAATTTAATGGAACAAAGTTGGAAAAATAAAGTTCGTAAATTCTTATTTATTTCATCAAATACAACATATCCAGATATGGGTACTGAATTTTGTACTGAAGATATAAATGTACACGCAACTCCAATGTTACCAGTTTACAAAGCAGTTGGTGGTATGAAACGGTATGGTGAGATGTTATGTGATTTCTTTTCTAATCAGATTCACGAACCAATGCAATGTTTGATTGTTAGACCATCTAATGCATTCGGACCAAATGATAAATTTGATTACGAAAAGTGTCACGTTACTCCTGCTAACATCCGTAAAGTAGCAGATGGATTGAATCCTATTCCTGTTTGGGGGGATGGAACAGAAGTGAGAGATTTGTTGCACGTTGAAGATATGGCAGATGGTTTTATCTTTGTTGCAGAGAACAATGATACATATGATATTTTCAATGTATGTTATGGTGAAGGATTTACAGTAAACGAAACACTTGCCACAATTAAAGAATTAGATGGAAACACTAATCCTATTGAGTATGTAAATAATAAAGCACCAATGATTCCGATTCGATTATTATCTTCTAAAAAGATTAATGATTTGGGTTGGAAACCAAAAAGAGATTTAAAACAAGCTCTAAAAGAAACCATTGAGTGGTATAAAACAAACAAACATCAATACAATCCAAATTCGAAACCATAATGAATGATAAAAAAGAGATACTTAAAAAATACGTTTGTGAAATGCCATTTATGTATTCCGATGTACAAACTGTATCTCAATTTGTGTGTTGCCCATCTTGGGCACCACACAATATCAGAGTAGATTCTAATGGAAATGAAAATTGGTTTCCAGTAGATGAAACCGATGATGTAATGAGAAATTGGACATCAGTACGGGCACAAAATATTCGTAAATCCGTTTTAGACGGTAGCTATAAATATTGCGACCATACGATATGTCCAAGATTAAATGAACTAATAAATACTGATAGAACCCCATATTTTTTTAGGAAAATTGAAGAATTTAGAGAAGTATACAATATCCACACAGAAGAAGATATTGTAAATTTTAAAACTTCACCAGAAGAAATTTTATTTGGGTTTGATAGAAGTTGCAATTTAAAATGCCCATCTTGTAGAATATCTCTAATTCCAAATGATAATTTAGAATCACCACAACATAACGCAAAACTACATTTACTAAAATCTATAGAAGATAACTTTGCGAGTAATCTAAAAAGAATTATGATAACAGGTAGTGGAGACCCATTTTATTCAAAAATTTATAGAGATTATTTAATAAATTTTGACATATCTAAATATCCTAATTTAGAACAATTGCAAATAATTACAAATGGTAATTTATTAGATGAAAAATTGTGGAATCAAATGAAAGCAAGTCCTTACATCAAAACAATTGAAGTTAGTATAGATGCTGCTACAAAAGATACCTATGAAAATAAAACGAGATTAAATGGTAATTGGGATAGGTTAATTAAAAATCTAAAGTTTTTATCAACTGTTGATACAATAGGATGGTTTATTGTTTCTATGGTTGTGAGTAAACACAATTACAAAGAAATGTTTGCGTTTTATGAATTAGTAACCAATATATTTAAAGATTCAACATTTCATTTGGACATAAATTATAGACAATTAGTAGATTGGGGAACCTATGATTCGGATACATTAAAAGAATTACAGGTATTTAATGAAGAGCATGAATTGTTTCCTGAATTTTTAGAAGAACTAAATAAAATAAATAATCATACCCTTGTAAACGATAAGATTTGCATAGGTCATAATTTTAATCATTTAAACAAATAATATGAGTACTCCACAAACATCTCCGTATAAAGATGAATTATCCAAAGCAATGACATTTCTTGCCCAAAAAGAAGATACAATCTTCATTGGACAACAAATAGTTTATGCTGGAAATCCAATGAGTACAACCTTAACGGAAGTACCAAAAGAAAAAATGATTGAGCTACCTGTTATGGAAGAAACTCAAATGGGAATCAGTTTAGGATTGGCAATTACAGGAAAAACCGTTATATCATTCTATCCACGATGGGATTTTTTAGTATCTGCGGCAAATCAGTTAATAAATCATGCTGATAAGTTTGAAAACATGACTGGTAAAAATGCAAATATTATAATTAGAGTAGGTGTAGGAAGCACCAATCCATTAGACCCAGGCATTCAACATAGAAACGATTATACACAAGAATTCAAATCTATATTACAATTTACAAAAATTTGGGAATTAAAAAATCCAAACGATATTTATAAGATATACACAAATGCGTATAATGAAGGAGGGGTTCATATTATTGTTGAATGGCCTGCATTATACTACGAAAACTAACTAATATGAAAAATTTACCTATCATTTCATTCTTTGTAAAATGGTATCAGGCATACCAAACAAAGAAAAAAATTAAGAAAAAATTAGAAGAACTTAAAAAAAGAGACCCATTTGTTTACAAATCATTTTAAGATATGGGAATTATATGCACCATATTTAGAAAAGTGATATAAAATCATAATATAGTTATAATTTATATGTAAATCAATGAGCGATAAAAAATTAATATTTGGGTATGATATAATAACATACAATGGTGAATTGCCTAATTGTATGAATCCAAAATATATAAATACAATACATAACGCATCTGATTTTGACTTTTCAAATTCAGGTGCCTTTTTTTCTAAAAGATGGAATTGTGATTGGGCAGTATACAATAGTAATTATTTTGAAAGATGTGTTGAAAAAAAATCAATTTATCAAATAAAAGAAGATAGAAGAAACGGTATTAATTATGATTGGTTTTACATTGTAGAGCCATTTGGCAATTTAAATCAATTTTTTGGAAATCACCCAATACATGAATTTGCCCTAAATTTCATGTCAAAAGTAGCAATTGATGAAATAAAAAATGGTAATGGTAAATTATTTTTTCATTATACAATAGATGGTGGTGAAGGTGTTACAATAGAAAACTTTGAAAGATTAATTAAAAATATTCGTGATAAAGAAATACCTGAAGAAAAAGTTTATTTTTTATTTGCAGATTTTAAATTAAAAAATAATCTTAAAAAGCTAGGATTGAAATACAATGTAGCCGATTATGCATTAAATATGGTTGCCAAATCTCAAGAATTTAATAATATAATAAATAATCCAGATTTTCGTTATTGGGGTGAGAACTCAAACGAACCACAGGTAGGAGCTATTAAATCTGGCATATCTACCGTTGCAACTTGTGAAGAATTTGAAGAAAGTATTGGAAAAGATAAAAAAGATTTTTTATTGTTGTCGAGACATTGGAAATTACATAGATTATTATTATTGAGTCATTTGCATAAATTAGGATTGGATAAAAGTTTAGTATCTTGGGATAAAAGATTTTATTCAAAAAATGCAGTGGAAGAAATGTATGTGCATGACAGAAATGAAGAATTTGGTAAATTAATCGAAGAAACATCTTCTGTATTGGATATAAATGATTTAACTAAAATAGCGGGGTTTGGGTTTGAAGATAAAAATATCTATCTAAACTCGTATGTAAGCATTGTAACCGAATCGGTATTTTTCCAATCAAAAGGAGTTGATGATATATTTGTAAATTTCCCAACAGGATATCTTTCAGAAAAAATATGGAAACCAATTGGGCATTGTCAACCATTTATATTAGCAGGACCTGCAAAATCATTAGAATACTTACAAAATAGATTTGGATTTAAAACATTTCATCCTTATATTGATGAGAGTTATGATATGGAGTGTGATGATTTTTCTAGACTACGATTGATTCAGCAAGAAATTACTAAATTTTCAAATAAAACAAAAGAAGAAAAAGATGAGTTTTTAAACAATGTAAAAGAAATATGTATTTATAATCAAAGTTTGTTTTTAAAATATGGTAAAGCTTCATTTGGAGATATAAAAAACAATGCCGAAATGCAATTAGTATTAAAATTTTTACTATCTTTTAATAAGACTCTCATTTAATTATATTTATATGTATGAATTTGAACGAAAAAGATAAACCGATAGTAAAAAGGACCATAGTAGTATATTCAGGTCGTTTTCAACCATTCCATAAGGGACATTATGTTTCTTATTTAAAGCTTGCTCAAAAATTTGGAAAATCAAATGTATATATTGGAACATCCAATGATACATCAGGTCCTAAATCTCCTTTTAATTTTAATGAGAAGGTGAAAATAATTACTACAATGTTTGGAATACCGGAAGATAAGATAGTTCAAGTTCGTAATCCGTATGCTCCAAAAGAAATATTATCTCAATTTGATGGTAAAACTACTGCGTATGTAGCAGCAGTTGGAGAAAAGGATGCAGATAGATTAGCGGGTAAATACTTTAAACCATATAACGAAAAAGCTGGATACGGATACGATGAAATTGGATATGTATATGCCGTTCCCGCCGAACCAAACCCAATTAGTGGAACAGATGTTCGTAATTGGTTAGGTAAGGGAAGTGATGATGAAAAGAAAAAGGGATTTTTAAAAGCATATCCAAAATTTGATAAAGAGGTATTCGGTATGATAACAGGTAAATTAAATGAAAATGGGTTTCCAGGCGGTATAGGAACTGGATTAAATCTTCCAGGAGGATATATTAATGGAGCACCAACGGGTTCAGTAGATGAGACTAATAATACGAAGCCATCGTATGAAATGAGACCCGAACCACATCCTACTCGACATCAAATTGAACATCCAACGGACGAATTATATAATCCAATTGCAGAAATAATTGGTAGAGTTGCAATGGAAGAAATGTTCGAAGAATTTACCAGAACATATTTCAAAGAAGAATCCGAAGCCGAAAAAATGGGATTGAAACATTTGGGTGGTGGATACTATGGTAAAGAAGGACAACCTGCGAGTCATAAATCTGAAGATGGTAAAATCAGAACCCTAACTCCTGCTGAAGCTGATGCAGTTAAGAAAAAAGGAATGGCACAGGGACCATCGGATGCACCTGCAAATCAACCAAAACCATCACAACCTGGACAACCTGTAAATAAGGGAGCTACTGCACAAGGTAAGGTGGATGCAACGAAACAAAAACAAGGTGTCCCAAAACCGCCACCACCACCACCTCCGCCACCGCCTACATCACCTCAAAAATTAAGTGGTTCTGAATTAAAAGCGTCTGCTGAAAAATCTGATAAAGAAAAGAAAGATGCGGAAACAAGTCAACAAGTAACTGATGCCAGAAAAGGTTTATCAAAAGGAGATAACGAATCAATTGATAAAGCAAATAACCCACAATCTGAAGAAAGAAAAGGGGCTATGAATATACTAAAAAAAGCAGCATCGTATGTAGGGCATGGTATTATGCATACATTCAAGCATAACAAAGAAATGCTGGTGGGAACTGCTAGTGCTATAAAATCATTGGCAACTACTGGAAGATTTGGGGCTGTTAAAGATTCAGAAGGTAAAACTAAACATTGGGATGATTTTACAGAACCAGATTCAACAACTCGTAAACTAGATTTTCAAGGAAAAGTAAAACCTAAAATGAAAGATGTTCCTGTTTACAAAGAAGATAAGCATGGACATCCGATTAAAGATGAAAATGGTAATCCTATACAGGCTAAAACTATATTAGGAAAACCAAAAACAAAAAAAGAACCTGTATATAGAAAAGATTTAACTCCAGAACAACGGGAATTAGCAGAAAAGTCTTGGAATGAAAGTCAAAAACAAAAAAAGGGTCTTGGAAATTTTGTAAAAACTTCCGCAATAATAATGGGTTCAATTGCAACGACAGGTGGTTTAATGGGTGGCATATCTGCAGCATCAAAAGGTGCTAGTGCTAGTGGTATTGCACAAGCAGCCGGAGCAAAAATAGCAGCTAAATTTGGTGGAGGTCATTTGGGGTCTTACATAGTTAAAGACATAATAAAACACTCTGCGTTTGAAGCTTTAGGTGCTAATGCGGCACAAGCTTCTGCAGGTGGTATTGCATTGGGAGTAGCTGGTATATTTGAAAATAAAAAGGGAGAAGAAGGATTTGATACGAAAAAATTTGTACCAAACTTTATAGAAAAAACATTAGAAATAATGCAAAACTATAAACTATCCGATGAACAATTAATACAAACGATTGCTAGATATAAAAAAGAAGGAACTAAAAATCAATCTATGGCTAATGCTTCGGATTTGATGAAAGAAAATCTTTCAGAAACAAAACAACAATCTATTCAAAATTTTGTAGAGTTTGCAACTAAACGATTAAAATTAAAAGAAACTCCAAAAATAACTTTAGTTGGTGGTAGAAAATTTGCAGAAGCCAAAACATCGTTGGGTGGATATGACCCGATTAGTAAATCAATATATGTTGCAACTGAAGGTAGATTAACTGCGGATATATTGAGAACACTTGCACATGAAATGGTTCATAGAAAACAAGATGAGTTGGGGTTTATACGAAACGAAGTTAAAGATGGGGCAGATGGTTCGCCAGTTGAAAACCAAGCACATGCCGTAGCAGGTATTCTTATGAGAGAATATGGTAGAATCAACAAACAAATTTACACAGAGGTTAGTAATGTTGGAACTGCAAATACCGCAGATGTTCCAGATGGTTCATTTATTAAAAAAGGTAAAAAAAGAAAATTAGATTCCGATAGACCTGAATCCTGGTATGCGAATGGTGGATACACTCAAACCGATTTTCCAAAAGCAGATGCTATATTTGGTGATGATGATGCGGAAGAAAGAACTATAAAATATACTATAAAAAACTTACCAAGTGTAGAATATGTTGAAACTGATTTTGTCAAAGAAGATATTAATGTAGATGTTGATAAGGGTGATGAGGTTTTAATGGGTAAGTTTAAAAATAAAAGAGTTACCGTTAAAGATATTGGTAAAGATGACCACGGAATGCCTACAATCAATGGTAAGAAGGCAACAACATTTAGAATACCACGTGGTGAATCTATATCTCAAGCCGTAAAAGATTTTACAAACAATCACAAGAACGATATTGGGCAATCAGCTGAATTAGATACTGTAGATTTTGATGATAATAGAAAAAGACAGCCAGGACATCAACCCAATATAAAAGATACCGAAGATAATGGATATGAACCTGTAAGTGAAGCACAGGCAGTTAGTAGTGGTAAAGTTCATAAGTTTATTACTGGTAAAAATTTAGGATTTAAAGGTAAAAAATACTCCGAAATTGATTTTGAAACAATAGGTGTAGATAACAAAAATGGAACTATTAGAGTAAAAGTACTTGCACCGAAAGAGATTTTTGGAAACGAAATGAGTTTAGATTTTAGAAGTGTAAGAAGAGGTCCATTCTTTAAAACGGATACCGGTAAATTAAACGAAGTAAAATTAAAGGACTTGGTAGGTAATCAGTACACATATGTGATTGGTAATTCCGATGAAAAGTATTTAGGTCCTAACGATAAAAAGTATGTGTTGGTGATGGTTGGAAAAGCATTAAAAGCGTATTTGTATGATGGGAACTTCGCTCTTAATTATTTAGAGAGAGAGCAGCGAAAGGAATACGATTCATTTTTTGAAAATGAAATTTTGAAACCAATGTTGAGTAAGATAGATTTTACTTTAAATACTTTCTTTACATTAGATAAAAATAAGTTAAAATGGAATCTATCATCAAATGATACTCGTAAGATGGTAGACCAAATATTCACTAAAAATTCAAAGATTCCTGCTGATATTAAAAAGGCGTATTATGAATATAGATTAGATTATGCGGGGGTTAAGCTAAACGAATCATCAACGGAAGATATAATAAAAGATTTAGATACGGCAAAGAATGATTTACTTAAAAAAGTAGATGCTTTAATTGCTAAAAAGAAAAAACTTTATTCCAATGTAGATATTGAATCCCCAATGTCAGCTGATGAAAAAAAATTGGATAAAGATATTGCTGATTTATTTTCAGAATTAAATAAATTAGTTCTTCAAAAAAGAAACTTAAAAAAAAAGACAAATGAAACGATTTTAACTGAAGGTGGTGCATACGGTCACATGTCTCACCCATTTGATGATATGGATTTAACTTTTGGTGATTTAAAAAATATAATCACAGGAGCATTGACTGGTGAGTTAGAATTGACAAGAGAAAAAACCGATGGACAGGCATTAGCAATTAGCTGGAAGAATGGTAGATTGATTGCAGCAAGAAACAAAGGACATTTGGCAAATGGTGGAGCAAACGCAATGGGAATTGAAGATGTTGCATCTAAATTTAGTGGTAGAGGTGGATTAACCGATGCATATAATTTTGCAATGAAAGATTTATCAGCGGCAATCCAATCTCTTTCGGAACCACAACGAAAGAAAATATTTAATGAAGGACATTGTTTTATGAATTTGGAAGTAATATGGCCAACTTCTGTAAATGTTATTCCTTACGGACAGGCTTTATTGGTATTTCATAACACAACTTGTTATGATGAAAGTGGTAAAGCAGTTTCTGCTGACCAATCTGCAGCAACTAAATTGGCAGGGATGATTAAGCAAGTGAATGCGGATGTTCAATCTAAATATACTATACAAGGACCTCCTGTTACACAACTTCCTAAAAATGAAAATTTGAGTTCAAAGCAAGGTAAGTATTTAAGTAAATTACAAAAATTACAATCTGAATTTCAATTATCTAACAACGATGGTGTTTCCGAATATCATCAAGCATGGTGGTCTAATTTTATAGATAAATCAAAAGTTAAATTAGAGAAATTTGAAAGAGATGCATTAATAAAGAGATGGGCGTTTGGTGATAAATCATTCCGTTTAAATGCAATTGTAGATAAGGAAGCTCAAAAGTGGGCAATGGATAATGATAAAGTAAATGTAGTAAAGCAACAAAAAGAAAATGTTAGACAATTTGAAGAGATATTTTTGGGAGTTGGTGCCGATGTTCTTTCGTTTATGAGTTCAGTTTTAACTGCAAATCCAAATGCAGCAGTTGCCGATATGAAAAACAGATTGGAATCTACTGCGGAAAAAGTAAGAGGTAGTGGTGATGTATCTAAAATAGCTAAATTAAAAATGGAATTAAGTAGATTAGCTAGTATTGGTGGTAAGGGTAAGATAGTTCCTAATGAAGGTATAGTGTTTGTGTATAAGGGTAATACATACAAACTTACAGGCACATTTGCACCACTAAATCAGATATTAGGTATATTTTACGAATAATTTTAATATATATAATTAATAAATAGGTTATAACAATATAGAAAAATGGCAAAAAGAAAAAGTTTTGACGAAAAAAATAAACACATACACAAATCCCGTCAATTAATTATTGATACGGTTTTTGGTAGAACTGATGATAATCAAAATGTGTTTGGTTATGAAAAGGCAGATGAAACAAAACGAGAAGTTGGCGAAATTTGGGTAGATGAAAATGGTATCGAATGGGAACAAAAAGAAGGTTTCAAAATCAATGCCACTAAATTAGATGATGCCAGAGAGTATTTGAAAAAAATAACAACTTGTTCTTCTGAAAATTGTGGAACAATACAATACAGTAGTGCAGATAAAAAATTAATTGTTAGAACTGGGTATTGTGTAACTTGTATGAGGAAAATAGAACAATCATTACGAGAAGATGGTAGTTGGCCTTTTTATGAAGATTATAGAATAACATTAAATAAATTGGATTTTGTTAGAGATACTAAATCACAATTAGAAGAAGCGTTGGATAGTGTAACGCAACAAATTGAAATGGTTAATGAAGATGGTACATTTAGTAAATGGCAATGGGATATTGACATTGAAAAAGTAAAATCTGATTTAAAAACTGATATTGAAGGTGCTTACGATGCAATTGAAGCATTGTTAGAACGTAAATTGGCATTAGAAAATAAGTTACGAGAGTTGAATCATTCAGAATTAATAAAAAACTAAATTATGAAAAAATTTGTAACATTTAAAAACATTGCAATAGCAGTACTAATTATCTATGTATTATTACAATGGTTTAACCCAGGTGGAGTAATGCCAGGTGGTAGGATTATTAAAATAGACGGTAAAAAATACGAAGTAATTAAACATACAATTGATACCGTTGATGTAATCAAAACCAAAGTAGTAACCAAAAAAGGAGATGACATCTATCATGAAATAATTGTTGAAAAAGAAGTAAAAATTCCTGCGGTAATAGATACGGCAGCATTGTTAAAAAATTACTATTCTAAAGTTTTATACAAAGATGTATTAGTATTACCTGATTCATTGGGAACCGTATCGGTAACTGATACTATATCTCAAAACAGAATTTTAGGTAGAACATTTGATGCTAAAGTTAGAGAAAGAACTATAAGAGAAGAACTCATTGTTAAAGAACCCGCAAAAAATCAAGTATATTTCGGTTTGAATGGGGGATTTAATAAAGAAGATTATGTATCAGCAGTTGGAGCTGGTTTAATTCTTAAAACTAAAAAAGATAAAATTTACAACTTAAACATTGGTGTTAACAATAGAACCACTGATGGAACAACTGGCGCATTCTCTCCTTATGTTGGATTTGGAACATATTGGAAGATTAAATTGAAAAAATAATATGGGAGTTCAAGGACAACCAAAAAAAACTTTAAAAGAAATAATTTCTGAAGAATATCGTAAATGTGCGGCTGACCCCATTTACTTTATGAAGAAGTATTGTGTTATTCAACATCCGGTGAGAGGGAAAATTCCCTTTCACCTTTATCCTTTTCAAGAGGAGTGTTTAACTGATTTTAAAGACCATCGTTTTAATATCATTCTAAAATCTCGTCAGTTAGGTTTATCAACACTTTCTGCGGGATTTATTCTTTGGAAAATGATATTCAATCAGGACTTTAACGCATTGGTTATTGCAACAAAAGTAACGGTAGCCAAAAACCTTGTAGAAAAGGTTAGGGTTATGCACGATTTATTGCCAGTATGGTTGAGAGATGGTGGAACTGCAGCGGCTGAAGATAACAAACTATCACTTAAATTAAAGAATGGTTCACAGGTAAAGGCAATTGCATCTTCACCAGATGCAGGTCGTTCGGAAGCTCTATCACTTTTAGTAGTGGATGAAGCGGCATTCATTAGAGATATCGATGAAATTTGGTTATCGGCACAATCAACCCTATCAACAGGTGGTAACGCAATAGTATTATCTACACCAAACGGTGTTGGTAACTGGTTCCATAAAATGTGGGTAGAAGGTGAAAGTGGTGCAAATGGTTTCAATTGTATTAACCTACATTGGACAGTACACCCTGAAAGAAACCAGGCTTGGAGAGATGAACAGACTCGTATTTTGGGGGTTAAAGGTGCAGCACAAGAATGTGATTGTGACTTTATTGGTTCAGGTGATACCGTAATTGACCCCGCATTATTAACTTGGTACAAAGATACCTATGTGATGGACCCAGTTGAGAAGAGAGGGTTTGATAATAACTTATGGATATGGGAGTACCCAAACTATAACAAGCAGTACATGGTATGTGCTGACGTTGCGAGAGGAGATGGAGCCGATTATTCTACTGCACAGGTAATTGATATAGAAGATTGTTGTCAAGTAGCAGAATACAGAGGTAAAATTGAAACAAAAGATTTTGGTAATTTTTTAACTTCATTAGCAACTGAATATAACAACGCTTTATTAGTTGTAGAAAATTCAAACGTAGGTTGGGCATGTATTCAACAAATCATAGATAGAGGGTATCCAAATCTGTTTTATATGAGTAACGATTTGAAATATATTGATGTTGAAAAACAAATGAGTAATAAGTTTTACAGAGATGAAAAACAAATGGTTGCCGGATTCTCCACAACATCTAAAACTCGTCCTCTTATCATTTCAGCATTGGATACATATATGAGTGATAAAGATATTCTAATACGTTCAAATCGTTTAATAGATGAGATGTTTACCTTTATATGGCATGGTGGTAGAGCAGAAGCAATGAAGGGGTACAATGATGACTTGGTAATGGCATTGGCAATTGGGTTGTGGGTTCGTAACACTGCACTTCGTTTGAGACAAGAAGGTATTGATTTAACAAAGAGTATGTTGAACTCAACTCAAATAAATCAGTTTAGTGGTGTGTACTCCACTGGTTGGTCTGGTAAGAATCCATACGAAATGGAAGTAGGTAAAGGTGATGTAGAAAACCTAACTTGGTTACTTCGTTAAATTTTATATATTTATATGTTGAAACTATTATAATATGAGACTAATAAATTTAATTCCTTTAAAAGAAAAACAAGGACCTTGTTGGAAAGGGTATCAGCAAGTTGGAATGAAAACCAAAGATGGTAGAGAAGTTCCCAATTGTGTACCTATGTCGGAAGATATAGATAGTGATGATGATGTAAATTATGGATATGTTGAACCAGAAGAATACGATGTAGAAGATGAGGACATGGAAGATTTTATTTCTTTTATGAGAGGGTACGATAAAACATTAAATGAAGGTTGTCAATGTTTACGAGAAGCAGAATATCAGGGTAGAGAAGTGCAGTTGGGAAAACCAATGGCAGGTGATGTTAAGAAATTTAAAGTATATGTAAAAAATCCACAAGGTAATGTTGTTAAAGTAAACTTTGGACAAAAGGGTGTAAAAATTAAAAAGAACAATCCAGATAGAAGAAGAAGTTTTAGAGCAAGACATAATTGTGACCAACCAGGACCTAGACATAAAGCTAGATATTGGTCTTGTAGAAAATGGTAAAACTTGGAAATTTCCAAAAATTTACTTATCTTTATAAATTAGATACAAAATATTAAAATGGCAGATAAAACATTATTCGGTAGGTTACAGAAATTATTTTCAACAAATACCATAGTAAGAAAAACGGAAAAAGGAGTTAAAATAGTCGATACTGATGAGTATCAGAATATGACAACTAACCTTGTAGACCGTTATATGAAACTCAAAGTAAGTAACTACGGTGTAGGTGGGGTGGAATCTGCAATGGCATACCAACAAGTTCGTATCGATTTGTTTAGAGATTACGATTCAATGGATATGGACCCCATTTTATCATCCGCATTGGATGTATATGCAGATGAATGTACCGCTAAAAACGAACATGGTAGTATTTTAAAAATTCATCACGATGATGATAACATCAAACAAATATTAGAAAACTTATTTTACGATATTCTTAACATTGAGTTCAACTTATGGCCTTGGACACGAAACTTGGTAAAATATGGTGATTTCTTTTTAGAATTAGAAATTGCAGATGAATTGGGAATTATAAACGTAATGCCATTATCATCATACGAAATGAGTAGAGTAGAGGGATTTGATCCTGAAAATCCACAAAGAGTTAAATTCGTATATGCCCCATATCAAAACCCATATATGGCAGTAGGTCAAACTACTAAAAAGGAATTTGAAAACTATGAGATTGCTCACTTCCGTTTAAATTCAGATTCAAACTTCTTACCTTATGGAAAATCTATGGTTGAAGGAGCTAGAAGAGTTTGGAAACAATTAATGTTGATGGAAGATGCAATGTTAATCCACAGAGTAATGAGAGCTCCTGAAAAGAGAATTTTTAAAGTGGATGTTGGTAATATCCCACCAAACGAAGTGGATAACTACATGCAAAAAATCATCAACGCATCAAAGAAAGTTCCATTTGTTGATGAAAGAACGGGTGAGTACAACTTAAAGTACAATATGATGAATCTTATTGAAGATTATTATATGCCAGTTCGAGGTAGTGATAATGGAACTTCAATTGATACCCTAAAAGGTTTAGAGTACAATATGATTGATGACATCAATTACTTAAAAGGGAAGTTGATGGCTGCACTTAAAATTCCAAAAGCATATTTGGGTTATGAGGAAGATACTAATGGTAAAGCAACATTGGCATCAATGGATATTCGTTTTGCCAAAACAATTGAAAGAGTTCAGAGAGTATTGATTTCCGAATTAACTAAAATTGCAATCGTTCATTTATACGCACAAGGTATTAACGATGACCGTTTAACAGACTTTACATTGGAATTAACAGTTCCATCTAGAATTTATGAGCAGGAGCAGGTTGAACTATACACTTCAAAAGTAGCCCTAATTCAACAAATGCAACAAACAAAGATGTTCTCCAAAGAATGGATGTATGAATCCGTAATGAAGATGGCAAAAGATGAGCAGGATGAATTAACATTGCAGGTATTAGATGATACTAAACAAATGTTCCGTTTAACTTCAATTGAAACACAAGGTGTAGACCCAGCAAAAGAAACTGGAACTGAAGGTGGACCAACTAATGTTGAAGAGGAGTTGAATAAGTTAAAACTTGAATTAGATGGACAGGTTGGTAGACCAAAAGACCCTGTTAGATATGGGCATGATGACCATCCTGAAGGTAGAGACCCATTAGGAATAAAAACTCTTAAAGCAAAAGAAGGTTCTGTTCCATACAAACCGAGAAAGAGTTCATATTTTGAAGTTTTTAAGGATATGGATGGTAATAAAAAAACTATTTTGACAGAAGATTTAACCAAAAAGTAATAAAGAAATATAAAAATATATTTATATCTGACAAATTATAAAAATTGATGAAAAAAATAAAACATTCAAAGTTTAAAAATACTGGATTTATATTTGAATTGCTTGTAAGACAAATTACATCAGAAATAATGTCTGCAAATAAATCAGTAGCAGAAAGTATATTGAAAGAGCATTTTAATTCTAAAAAGGAATTATCCAAAGAATTAAAATTATATCAATTTTTGATAAATGAAAAATATAATTCAGAAGTTAAAGCTGAAAAATTTATAGATACAATTCTGGAAGCACGAAAGCAATTGGATGAAAAGAAGCTTATAAAAGAAAAGTATAATTTAATTAAACAAATTAAAGAAACTTATGGTTTAGATGAGTTTATTAAATCTCCAATTTCTAATTATAAAACATTAGCATCTATATATAAAATATTCGAAGTAGTATCAACTAATCAACAATATGACCCAACGGATATTGTAAGTTCTCGTTTTACTATTGCTGAAAGTATAATCAATTCATCCATTCAAAATAAAGATGCTAGAATCAAAGATGCAGTTTTGGAAGAATATAAAAAGCAGGACGAAGATTTGAGAGCAATCTCTTATAAGATGTTGGTAGAATCTTTTAATAACAAATACAAAAACCTTACAGAAGAACAAAAACTTTTATTGAGAGAATACATAAATAACATTAATAATACTGGTAAATTGAATGAATATATTTCAACCGAAATTATTAAATTAATTAATGGGTTGAAAGAAGTTGGTTCTAAAATACCAGATAAGGTAACAAAAATTAAATTAGCTGAAACTATATCTAACATTAGAAAAATTAAATCAGTTAAAAAAATTAAGGAACAACATTTATCGGCAATGATGATGAGTTATGAGTTGTTAAAAGAATTAAAAAATAGTTTAAATAAATAAAAATGGTAAATTATAGAGCATTTGACGCAAAATTAGTAACATCTGGTTCTGCTTCATTAATAGATAGAGTTTGGGGAGTATTGCCTGTAAGTGGTGTAACTGGTACAATTACATTGGAAGGTGGAACAACTATTTCGTTAGCACATCTAACCGCAGGAGAACCATTCCCTTGCTATGTTAAAAGTGTAACAGTAACCAATGGTGGTTCTGTTTATGTATTAGCCTAAACTTTACTAAAAATGCCAGCAGTATCTAAAGCACAACAAAAATTTATGGGTATGGTACACGCCGCTCAAAAGGGCGATATGGAAAACCCATCCCCAGAAGTTGAAAAAGCAGCAGATTCAATGAGTGATAAAGATGCTAAAGATTTTGCATCAACATCTCACAAAGGATTGCCTGATAAAATAAAAGAAATGGTGTTGGCTGAATTACGTTCTGTTAAGGCCATTCAAACGGATTATGCAAAAGTTTTAGATTCTATGGAAAAGAGTTTAGAAGCATATAAAAAATCCAAAGGTACTCCTGCCGAAAAACAACACATACAACAACTAAAAACACTAACTGCACAAAAGAAAAAATTGGCAGCAGAATTGAATGACAAAGTTAGTGATATGTACAAAGATGCCGAATTAAAAGTAGATGAGATGAATACTACTGGTGGTGTTGAAGGATACAATACTCCATTCGCATTTAGTGGTAAAGATAGTGAAGAGAAAAAGGGAAAGAGGCAAGCCGATTTAACTGGATATTCCGTAGTAAAAGAATCCGAACTTAAAGGATACCTTGCAGCAGATGTAGTAGATGATATTATTAAATTAATAGGTTCAAAGTTTGTAAGTGGTGAAATTAAGAATGCACCTAATAGAAATTACATTTATCTTAAACTTACTGATATAAAGTTTGGCAGTGGTGTTGTAAAAATGTTAAAATCACAATTTGGAATCAATGCTAAAGTTGATAAAACATTTGGAAACCAACCATCAGTATCATTTCCAAGTAATAAAGTAATTAGTGAAGGTAAATCAATAAACGAATTTATGATGCCTCGTGATGTTGATTCTAAAATGAAAGAATTAGGAATCAACAAAATTCCAATTTCATCACAGGGTGAAAAAGTTCTTCAAGGAATGGTAAAGGAAAAGTTTTTAGATAAAGTAACCAACGCAGAAAGATTGATTTACTTTGTAGAATCATTAGGTAACGAAAAATTTGGGTATCGCTCAAAAGGAAAACCATTATCTTCATTGGTGGATAGATTTTGGAATGATATTACATCCGAAGCTATTTTCTTTGGTGGTAAGATGGCAGCTTATCAAGTTGCTATGAATATCAAAGATATGAAAAGAAACGGTGAGCAATTAGATTCACCGTATCAGATGATGAAAGAATACTTCAAAAACTTTGGAATGGACCATGATAGAAGTAGAGTATTTGATTCAGCAATTCGTAATTTAGAAGAATGGATGAAAAGAAATAAAATTCAAGAATCTATAAACGAAGAAAAAGTTTATATTGATTTCTTAAATAAGGCAAAGGGGTTCAAACAGGATAGGATTAAATTCAATTCTTATGAAGCTGCCGTAAAATGGGCAAGAAAGAATTTTGAAAAGTTTAATCCAGATATGATTAAATACGAATCAGTAAACGAAGCAAGTCAAAACACACCTGCCAAAACTGGAAAAGAATTAGCGGATTCCGTATTAAGATGGTATGATTTTTACACAAATTATATCGATGATGGTGGACAAAGAAGAAGAGCAATAAAGAGTAATGAAGATATTTCAGAATGGTTTAATTCTCATCCTAGTGAATTAAAAAAAGATGCACTTAAAATTATAAAATCAAAAGTAGATTCTTCAAAAGGACCGGAAATACAAAGAGTTTTTGGTAAATCTACTACGGATAAATAAAATACATATATTTATACATTATAGAAGTAATACTAAAAGTACAAATAATGAAAAAATCACAATTATTGGAACTTATTAAAAATGTTGTTAGAGAGGAACAAGACTATCAACAACTTTTTAAACATATGTTGGATAAAGTTGGTAAATCAATTACTGATATGTCTGATGAACAAAAGAAGAAATTTTTTAATGCAGTAGATACCGCTTACAAAGCGAAATCTGAAGGAAGATTAAGAGGATATAATGAAGCTGAATTAACTGCGGGTCAAAAGAAAATTGATACCGATGGTGATGGTGAAATTGAAGGTTCCGATTTAGCAGCATTAAGAGCTGGTAAAAAAGTAGAAGAAGAAAATCCAGGGTTGTGGGCTAACATAAGAGCTAAAAAAGCCAGAGGAGAAGAACCTGCACATGGTAATTCTGATGCACATAAAGATGCGGTAAAAGCTGGTAAAGAAATAAACAAAAGCGAATCAAAAGTAAACGAAGATGTTAATTTTAGAGATGGTAAATATCGTTTTTATTCTAAACAAGGTGTTGGGTATTTAACCTATGATGGTAGAGAAATATCTTCGGGTGATTTTGATTGGGAAGATGGAAGCAATTCATATTGGATGTATCATTCTTCTTGGGGAGGTCAAAAAGCATTTGATACTGGTAAAGATGTAATTGCATATTTCAAAAAAAATAAGATAACAACTGAATCAACAAACGAGGGGGTTAAAAAAAAAAAGTAAATGAAAATATAGCTATTGGAATACTGGCAACACTAACTGGTATCATTATTGGTAAAATTGCAATGTATTACATAGGGGGTTTAATAGAAAAAGGAATTAAATACTTTAGTGGTTCTAAAGAAACTGAAAAAGAAATATCAGGAATATTAGATGAATTACAATCAAATAAAAAATTTATAAGTGATGTTACTGAATATATTGAAAAGAATAACGGAGTAAACGCTGCAGCTGCAGATAAAATGGTTAAATCTGATTATATTCAATCTCTTATTAAAAAAGTAAATAACGATAATGTTGATAAAGAAGATATTGAAAGTGGTTTAAAAAATATATTTTTGAAAGCTTGGTCTAACGATAGTAAGAAAGCAATTGAAAAGGTTAAAAACGATATAAAGTAAGATGAATAAAGGATTATTGATAGAAACCCATTTGTTTGAAGCAAAACTTCAACAAGAAGAAAATGGAACATATTTGGTAAAGGGCATCTTACAAAGAGCAGGTGCTGCTAATCAAAATGGTAGACGCTATCCTAGAGAAATTTTAGAAAGAGAATGTGCAAAATACAAACAACTTATTAAAGAACGTAGAGCGCTAGGTGAGTTGGACCATCCAGATTCTCCTGTTATCAACTTAAAAAATGTATCCCACAACATTAGAGAAATTTATTGGGAAGGTGATGATGTATGTGGTGTAGTAGAAATTCTTTCAACTCCATCTGGTAATATCTTAAAAGAATTATTAAAAAATAATATCCGTTTAGGTATTTCATCACGAGGATTAGGTTCAGTAAAGGAATTAAAAGATGGGACCGTAATGGTTCAGGAAGATTTCGAATTGGTTGGTTGGGATTTCGTTTCTAATCCATCCACACATGGAGCATTTATGGCACCAATGAATGAATCAAAGCAGTGGGCTAAAATGGCAGAAGAATGTGGTAAGTGGTGTAAATCACAAGATTTAATGAGAGAAATTATAATAGAATTAAATTAACAAAAATATGGCAAAATTAGTAAATTTTATACCAGGCAGAAACGCAGCTCCAAAACCAACAATCAAAGAAGCATTGGATGATTTGGACACTAACTTACCAGTATCGATAGAAAGATATTTGGATAAAATGGTAGCTCAAATCAAAGGAATGAGTCTTTCTCGTAAAAAAGAAATTCTTGTATTAGCAAAGGTAATCGATGCTATGGGAATTGATAAGCAAGAAATGATGAGATACGTTTCAAAAATTAAGAAAAACGATATATTAAAGAAATAATATGATACGTTTAAAAAATTTACTCAAAGAATCAGAAGAACTTCAACAACTCCCAACAGAGTTGAAAAGACACTTTTTGGAAATTATTTCTACCTATGGACAGCATAGAGAGGGAATGCGTAGAAAATCTGACATCAGAACTATTGCAGAAACTTTAGGTGGGATTGCAGATGCTGCACAAGAATATACTTTAAGAGAGGGTGGTGATTGGTTCGATAGAGTTACAATTAAGCGTAATATGAATGAATTGAAAAAATTACAATCTGCATTCGAAAAAGAATCACTTGAAGCAAAAGCACAGGAAGAAAGATTAGAAGCATTGTACGAAGATATGGGTCATGTATTGGGTAGATACTTTGAAATTGCTGATGTATCTGAAGAAGTTATGAAGCAACGATTGGGTAGAAGTTCAATTCAAGAAGCTAAAAAATACGATATTGGTTCTGGCTATATGGGAAATGGTTTAACTATTTGGAATAGAGCAGAAGAACAACATGGTGATTACAAAATAATCGCACATATTTCACCTGATGGAAAACTATCCATTAGAGATAAACAATTACCTGCTGATTTAAAGAAGATGTTCCAAATTTGGGCAGATTCTATGGCAAAAGGTAATATGGGTCCAAAATATTAAAATATAAAAATAATGTCACAAAAAGAACCTTTGAATGAACTAGGATTATTGGCAATACTTGGCACTATTGCATTCTTTGGGTTTATTACTATGTTCTTTAGTAAATTAGCCGATAATGTCGATGCATATTATCATGGTAGAAGTGTTGGAGTACAGAGAGCATTAAAAGATATTTACAAAAAATTATATGGTAACAGAGGGTTTATTAGTAGAATGAATGATATTGTTTCTACTACTGGAATTGGACCAGCTTGGATAACTGCATTTGTTAACGATTCATATACACAACGGATATTAAAACAATATAAAGACGATCCAGATATTAATTACCAAGAATTAGAATTGGAATTGACAAGAACTGCAACCAAAGCAATGAATGATGAGGCTACCGAAAGAGGAATAACATCTGACATGAGTAAGAAAATGCAGGCAATGAAATGGAAAGCATAAAAATAAATGGAAGAATTAGCATCATTATTATTACAAAGTAGAACCCAAGCTCACTCATTTCATTTAGGAGTTAAAGGAATTGGTTCTCATTCTGCTCATTTGGCATTGGGAGATTACTATGATTCAATTGGTGGATTGATTGATGGGTTAGTAGAAACATATCAGGGTAAAGAAGGATTAATTCAATTATCTGGCATTGGAACATTGGATAAAAATAATGATATTAAAAATATCATTAAATACTTTGATACTTTATGTAATATGGTAGCTAGATTAAGACAAAATCCTAAATTAAAAGATAGTTGGTTACAAAACGATATTGATACGGTTGTATCTCTGTTATATAGAACAAAATACAAATTAGTAAATCATCAATAATAATTATGATTATAATTGATATTAAAAACGGTAATATAGAACTAGCTCTGAAACAATATAAGAGAAAAGTTCAGAACATTAAACAAGTAGAGCAGTTAAGAGAACGGCAGACATTTGTTAAACCATCCGTTAAAAATAGATTAGAAAAAGAAAAAGCTATAAGAAAGAATCAAAAAGATTTGGGTTTTCTTTAGTTTTCTAAAAAATTTATATATTTATTTTCGAATATCCTATCTCATATAGGATTTTTTAATTAAAGTACAGTTGATTAACGAATACTCTTTCATATAAGATGTGACCGAACAATCAGCATAATCCTATTGGAGTTTTTTAGAAATAACTTCACAATCAACATACAACAAAAATGGCAAATTCAAAATTATTGAAAGAAGCAATCGCTGATGCCAAAGCCGTTAAAGAAACCGCTTTAGCAAACGCAAAACTTGCGCTTGAAGAGGCATTTACTCCACGACTTCAATCTATCTTATCTCAAAAGATGAGAGCAGAAGCAGAAATGGAAGATGATGCAGAACAAGTAGACGAGGAATTAAGTTCAGATGGTATCGGGTCTAAATCAGATGCTGGATACCCTGAAACCCCTGGAGCAAATCCATCTTACGATGCAATTACTGATTTATCAGTAGGTGTAAAGAAAGATAGTGGTAAGCCAGAGGCAGCAGGTACTGACTACAAAAAAGTAGCAGATATTAACGAAGAAGATGAATTCGACTTCGGTGGTGAAGAAGAATCTGATAAGGATGCAGAAATTGCTGAATTAAAAGCAAGATTAGCAGAATTAGAAGGTGAAGACGAATTTGGTGGTGCAGATGAATTCGGTGGTGAAGAAGAAGGTGACCCTTTCGCAGCAACAGAAGAAGAAGACCCAATGGCAATGGCTGGTGGTGAAGAAGATTCTTTTGGAGAAGACCCAATGGAGGGTGAAGAAGAAGACGAAATGGGATTGGAAGCTATCATCAGAGAATTAGAAGCACAGTTAGGTGATGAAGAAGAGCCAGCTATGGAAGGTGAAGAAGAAGAATACGAAGAAAACCCTTTCCCAGCTAACGAAAATTTAGCAGATGGTTCAGAAGCAGGTACTGATAAAGGTGAAGACCCTAAAGTAGTGGTAACTAACGAAGGTGAAGAAGAAGATGAAGATACGGTTGATTTAGCAGAAATCTTGAGAGAAATGGAAGATGAGTATGGTTCAAGTGAAGAAGAGCCAAAGGCAGAATCTCTAAAGAAAGACTTGAATGAGGCGTACCGAACTATCAGAACTCTTCAAAAAACTATTAATGAGGTGAACTTATTGAACGCCAAATTATTGTTTGCAAACAAATTATTCAGAGCTCATAACATGACTAACGAACAAAAAGTGAAAGTGATTGAAACTTTGGATAGAACAAAATCAGTAAGAGAGGTTAAATTAGTGTTCTCTACATTAGCAGAGAATTTCAAATATACTTCATCTTCTAACAAATTAACTAAAAAGGCTATTTCAGAAGGTATCGCTAGTAAAGCAGTTAAATCTACAAAACCTGCTCAATCTAAAGCGGTAATCAATGAATCAGCTAATTTTGCTAACAGATTTAAGAAATTAGCAGGTATTATTAAATAATTTAAATAAAACAAATAAATTCATTTAAAATGAACATTAAAAAATTAATGAGCGGCGCGAACCCACAGAGCGTGATGCTTGAGCAAACCAGAGGTTTGAAAGGCAAATGGGAAAGAACAGGTCTACTTGAAGGAGTAGGTTCTGAAACTACAAAGCATGGTATGGCAGTAATGTTAGAAAACCAGGCTAAACAATTATTGGATGAGGCAACTCGTACTGGTACTTCTTCAGGTTCTGAAGAGTGGGCTGGTGTGGCTCTTCCTTTGGTAAGACGTATCTTCGGTTCTATTGCAGCGAAAGAATTCGTTTCAGTTCAACCAATGAACTTACCATCAGGTCTTATTTTCTACATGGACTTCAAATATGGTACTAACCCAGCGGGTAATCCAAATTTCACAGGTTCATCTTTGTTTGGTAACAGTGGTACTTTCGGTAAAGATTCTTTATCTCCAGCTGGTAACAAACTAGGTTCAACTCAATCTCCAGAAGGAGGTCTTTATGGTGCAGGACGTTTTGGTTATACAATCAACAACGCTACTGCTGCTATCACTGCTACTTTTGCATCTGCATCTTTAGCTGATATCGATTATGATTTATCTTCTGGTTCAGTTTCTGCATCATTCGCAGGTAACACATTGAAGAAAATCGTTGTAGCTTTACCAGCTGATGCTGATTTCAATGGTGTTAGAGCTTTCGAACCAACTTTATTAACAGGTTCTGTAACAGGATACTATCCACAATACACAACTAAAAATGGTTCAAATGTTGAATTCGTTGCATCTGTAACTGGTTTATCTAACCTTACAACTGTTGGTGTATCATTGGCATATCACGTACAACCTACTGATATTTCTCGTGGTGATTTCGAAGATAGAGGAACAGATTTGGCAATTCCAGAAATTGAATTGGAATTGAAATCAGAGCCTATCGTTGCTAAAACACGTAAGTTGAAGGCAATTTGGACTCCTGAATTGGCGCAAGATTTGAACGCATATCACTCTGTAGATGCAGAAGCTGAATTGACTCAAATGTTATCTGAATACATCTCTTTGGAGATTGATTTGGAAATCCTTGAGATGTTGCAGCAGAACGCATTCACAACTGAATACTGGTCATCTAAAGTAGGATATGAGTGGACTGGTGCTGGATTCGCTATTGATTCTAACGCAGCAGCTGCTTCGGCTTACCAAAAGAATACTTGGTTCCAAACTTTGGGTATCAAATTGCAGAAAGTATCTAACAAAATTCACCAATTGACTATGCGTGGTGGAGCAAACTTCTTGGTTGTTTCTCCAAACGTAGCTACAATTTTGGAATCAATGAACGGATTCTCTGCAAACCCTGGTAAAGATGCGTTGACTTTCGCAGCAGGTGTAACTAACATCGGTTCAATCTCTAACAGATACGATGTTTACAAAAACCCTTACATGACTGAAAACGTAATCTTGTTAGGTTTCAAAGGTTCTAACTTCTTCGAGACTGGAGCAGTTTACGCACCTTATGTACCATTGATTATGACTCCTTTAGTGTACGACCCAACCAACTTTACTCCACGTAGAGGTGTTATGACTCGTTACGCAAAGAAAATCGTAAGACCAGAATTCTACGGTAAGATTCTCGTAGATGGTTTAGAAACTCTTTAATATTTAGAGTTTTAAATAAAAATTGAGGGAGCAGTAATGTTCCCTCTTTTTTTTATATTTATATTAGTAATTTAACAATAACTAAAAACAAATTAAAAATGGCATATCCCGAACAAAAATACTCCGTATTTGGAGCAGCAATGGACTTTCCTGAATATCAAAGTGTAACAGGAACAACTTTATTAGCAAAAAATCAAGATGGTAATTGGGGATATATCTCTGCATCCAACTTACAAACAACATTAGATGGTGCAGGTTTAGCAACTGATACCGATATTACTAATTTAAGTGGTAGTGTTGCAACTAAAATGGCAAACACATCATTTGCATATATCACAGGTTCAGCATCGGCGGCTTGGAACGATGCATCGGCATCTGCGGCAGGTGTTGCGGTTGGGCAAATGTATCACTCACAAGGAGCGGTTAAAGTAAGATTATCATAAAGTATAATTAAATTTATTAAAAAGAGATAATAGAAATGTTATCTCTTTTTTTTTATATTTATATAAAACATCATATAATGGGGTATCCAGAAAAACAATATCATAGACAAGAAACCGCAAAAGAATATACAAAAGTATATACATTAGAACAATCCGATGAATTTGTAGTAAAGCAAGAAGACGGATATTTGGGGTATATTTCCGCAGGACAATTGGCAACAACTGGCTCCAATGACTTAATAGGAACACAAACAATTACAGGTAGTTTACAAATTAGTGGTTCATTATATTATAATGGCCACAAACAATATAACTATGGTCAGTTTTATGATATGACTTCTCAAAGTGGTTCATCTGGTTCAATTCAATCAATGAAATTAAACACAACCGATTTAAGTGAGGGTGTTTCAATTGTAAGTGGTTCACAAATCAAAGTTGAAAATGCAGGTGTTTATAATTTACAATTTAGTGCACAATTAGAAAATACTGTAAATACTAATATAGTATTCAACATTTGGTTTGCAAAAAATGGTAATTCAATACCAAATTCAAACACACACGTTGATGTTGCAAAAGCACAATCGGCACAATTGGGTAAAGTACCTGCTGCTTGGAATTTCCTATCAGATTTAAATGATAATGATTATTTGGAGATAAAATGGACATGTAATGATAATGGTGGAATCTTACATACGGATGCAGGAACACCATCAATTCCAGGTACACCATCCGTTATTGCAACAATTACACAAATAGCATAACACTTCTTTTTTTATTCTTATATTTATAGTCGTAAAACTATAATTAAGAATTATGTCTATAAACACATATTGGTCGGGTTCAACGGCAGCAGCATTTTTATCGGCATCGGCATCGGCAGAAGCAACTCCGTTTGGATTATATGATTCAGATTCAGAATTTAGAACTGATGCACCTAAAACAGCCGTATGGGTTGCAAAACGATTGGGGTATCCAGTTATAAACATAGAATTGGATAACCAACAAATTTGGGCGTGTTTTGAAGAAGCAACTTCAGAGTATTCTGCACAAATAAATCAATTCAATCTTCGTAATAACCTTGATATTCTAAAAGGACAACCGAAAGGTAAAGTTGCAAACTATTCACAAACACTTGTCGAAGGTTCGTTTCTTCCAACTGCAGTTCGTATGTCCCAACAATATGGTACATTGGCAGGAGTTGGGGGGCATACATCTATTAAGAAAGCATATATCAATTTAACTCCTGGACAACAGAAATACAATATAATGAGTGCATCTATTGATGTGGAAACATCGGCATCATTTACAACATTATTTTCAGGAAGCTCTACAATTGATGTAACTAGAATGTATCACGAAGCAACCCCTGCTATTGCACGTTTCTTTGACCCATATTCAGTTGGTGCACAAGGTACTCTAAACTTAATTAGTGAATTAGGGTTTGGTAATTTCTCACCTGCTGCACAATTCTTAATGATGCCAATATATGAGGATGTATTGAGAATGCAACAAATTGAGTTTAATGACCACATTCGTAAATCCGCACATACCTTTAACATTGTAGATAATAAATTAGAAATATTCCCAATACCAACCGAAGGAACGGTTAGTAGAATATATTTTGAATATATGAGTAGAGATGAGTTTGAACATGATTCACAAACCGTTCAAGCAGATTCTCTTTCCGATTATTCCGATGTTCCATATGATTTTATTCAATACTCAAATATAAATGATGTTGGTAAACAATGGATTAGAAAATACACATTGGCACTTTCAAAAGAATTATTAGGAGCAATTAGAGAGAAATACTCAAATGTTCCGATACCTGATGGTGAAGTATCATTGGATGGTGCTGCATTAAGAGCTGAAGCACAAGTGGAGAAGGATATGTTGATAAATCAATTAAGAGAAAATTTGGAAGAATTGAGTAGAAAAAATGTGATGGAAAATAAAGCACATGAATCAACTCATCAGCAAGAAATGTTGAGAAAAGTTCCACTTAAAATATATGTAGGATAATATGCCAAAGTTTTTATTAGGTAGAGATATTGATTTTTTCAAAAGTATAGCCAGAGAATTGGTTGATACTGTCATAGAAAATACTGTCGTTTTATACAAAATAAATTTGAACGAAACGAAGGTAAATATCTATGGTGAAGCATTAAATAAAACCTGGCATACTGGCGTAGAACTATACGCATTAATTGATAAAGAACCCGAATCGGCTCTATATGAAGGATTTGGACCTGATACAAACCAAGATGTTGTATTTAAATTCGATAGAGGATTGTTAGAAGAACGAAATATACATCCTGAAATAGGTGATGTTGTTTATTTTGATAATCAGTATTATGAAATAGGTAATATGAATGAAGTACAATTTATTGGTGGCTTACCTAATAATACTTATAGTATAGTATGTTTTGCATTTTTAGTAAGCAAATCTAATCTTAATATTGAAAAGAGAATAACATAAAAATATGTCTACAAACCCATTAAGAAAACAGGAGAGAATTCTTCAAACTAAAAAGGAAAAAGGAGAATTAAGACAATCGATATCTTTATTTGATATTGATTATGCTATGATGTCTTATTTGGAGGATACTGCATTACCTACATTAGATGATAATGGTAAAGCTTTAAAAATACCTGTCATATATGGTAATTCCGAACGATGGAATGGAGCAAGGAGACAGGGAGTTTTCAGAGATGCAAACGGTAAACTTCAATTACCGATTATGATGATTCGTAGAACATCTATTGCAAAAGATGATGCTATGCCAATGCAAAATCGGCATGTAACATATCAGGGTATCACAAAATACTCAAAAGATAATAGATATGATAGATTTACATTATTGGGAAATAATTCTCAACCAAAGTATGAAATATATAAAATTCAAATGCCAGAATATGTAGAACTAAACTACGATTGTATGGTTTGGACTTCTTATATAGAGCATTTAAATTCTGTAATAGAACAATTACAATACACAGGTACATATTGGGGAGATAAAAATGGGTTTCAATTTAGAACTAGTTTAGGAGATTTTAATGTAATAAACGAAGTTGGGGATGGTACTGAAAGAGTTAACAGAATTGAATTTAGTTTATCAGTTAAAGCTCATTTACTTCCTGAAAAATTTGATGGAGAAGATACTACTAAAAAATCATTTTCTACGAAAAGAGTGGTGGTATCAACTGAAACGGATGTAACAAGTGGGACTGGTAGATTGGAAGGTATATTAACTACACCATCACCATATTATGATAATAAAGATTTGATTGATTTTCTTTCTTTAAATAATAGTAAAATACAAAATCCAATAGCATCTAATACGATTACATTTGCTGGAATAAAACTAATAAAAACTCCAGCTGCTTTAACATCCGTAGTTACTGGTGGTATAACCGTTGGTGATAATACATACGATATTAAAGTTTATATAAATGGTACAAGATATTATCATAATACACACTTTTCTATCAGTATAACATCATCATCTTTAATTATTAATTTTATTCAAGCAAATTTAGGATTTGAAGTTGATAGCGGTGATGAAATTTCCATAACAGGTAAATTTATAAATGTGTAATGAAGAGAAGCCTTTTAGATATAACTCAAAAAATTAGTAGAAAATTAGGTGATCCTGAATTGACTCCAAAGGATTTAAATCATCCTACATATTCGATATGGGAAGCAAAAGGTTGGAGATTTGTTGAGTTATTAAGAGAAATAGAATACAGAGCAATGCAGGATAGATTGAGAGTAATAATTAACACTCAATATATTTCTGCAAACGATTATATAGTAGAGCAAGGAAGTGAAGGGATACTAATCAAATTTATAAAAAATAATTTTGAATTTGAGTTGGATGACGATGATTATATTGAAGTAACAGGTGATATAGAACAATATGCTTAATAGATTTAATTCAAATGCGAAAAAATTAAATAGGATTATACCAAAAATAAATCCTAATAATTTAAATGATGAGTTATACATCACAGGTAGCTTGTTGAATATAGAATCACCGACTACAAATAAATTTAATTCAAATTCTAAATCCAATCCAAACCCAACTAAATTAGTAAATAATAAAACAAAAATATCAGAATTTCATAATGAAATTTTACAATTTAGTGGAAGGGTGGTATCAAGACTAATAGATGCTTTTGATAATACTGGTTTTGGAACTCTTACGATTTATAATGTAGCATTGGATTATGGAACTGAAGGAGCATCTCCTGAAAATTTTGAGATATTAGTTTATGGATTACATTTACCAGGACATTACACTGTTAAAGAAGTTGGAAACAATGTGGTAATCACATTATTAGATAATTATATAGATTATGATTCCATAACAATAAACGATATATATGTTATAGGTAAATTGGTAGATATTCCAATTGCAACTGAAGATAATTTTATCATAACAACCGAAGATGGTTTAGATATAATAATATAATAAATGGCAAACGTAAGAAAAAGAATACTAGAATTAACTCCACTACCATCCGCATCATTAGATACAACAATTGTTGGTGTAGATGGTGGTACAACTTATAGAATAGAATTGGATGTTCTTGCAGACGCAGTTACATCGAGAGTAAATATATTAGATAGAGATAGATTAACATCGTTAGAATCTGTAACATCTTCGTTTGAATCAAAAGGTAGAAGTGTTATAAGTTCATCTGCACAAATAACCGCATTTGGATTTATTAGTTCATCGGTAACGATACCAACGGGAACTATATCTTCATCTGCACAAATAACATCATTTGGGTTTATATCCGAATCAGTAGATATAAGTTCATTGAATTCATTTACATCTTCACAATCTACACTAAATACTGCATTTACAAACGGAATAAATGCTAGATTACAAACCAGTTCATTTGATACATTTAGTGCATCGGTAGATAATAGAATTATTGCAGCAACAAACGAACAAAGTTTAACACATTTAGTAACTACATCTTCTTTTAATGAATATACTGCAAGTATTTCGACTGGTAGTTTAGTAAATAGATTAAATGCAATTGAGAGTGTAAGTGGTAGTTGGATTACTGAAAGTGAAACGGGTTCATTTTTGACAAGTTTAAGTGGAGCAATAAGTTCTTCATCTCAATTAACTTCATCATACGATGCAAGATATTTAACAATTGGTGGAGATAGTGTAATTAGTGGTTCATCACAATTAACATCTTCATTTGATACAAGATATGCATTGAGTGCTAGTTTTGTTAGTTCATCAAATGTAGCATCAATACAAACCATAACATCGGCTTCATACGCAGCATTGACACCCGTAAGTGGAACTCTTTACATTATAATAGGATAAGTTATGCCAGTATTTGGAAATGCAACCGATATAAAATTTAACGGAGTAAGTGCAACAAAAGCATTTTTGAATAATAATCAAATATGGCCAACTACATCTGCAGTAGTTACTCAAAATTTACTTTTACATTATAACACATTTAATACGGCATCATATAATGGTAGTGGGGTAACTATTATTGATATAAGTGGTAATAGTAGAAATGGAACAATTACAGGTTCTCCAACTTGGACTGGTAATTATTTTACCTTTGTTGATGATTATATAACAACACCAAATTTAAGTTCACTAATAACATCGGCTAATGAAACCCATTCAGTAGAATTATGGGTATATCCAACCAATAATGGAGTATTAGTTCAGTACAATAATAGTACAAGTCCAAACACATCATATCACCATTCCGCAATAGAAATAGTTGGTGGTAATTTAGAAGTTGGATTTTGGAATGGTGGTATAGTAACATCAAGTGGCAACATAGGTGCAGTTTCATTTAATCAATGGCATCAAATAGTTTTAACTTATAATGGTTCGGTATGTAAAGGATATATCGATGGTGTATATAAAGGTTCGGTAAATGTAGCATGGGATTCACCAATGAATAGTTCTATGGCATTTTATATGAATTTTGGTTTTGCAGATTCTACAAGTCAAGGTGATGGAACTAATTTCGATGGTAGATTTGGTATAATGAGAGTATATAATTCTGCTCTAACCGATGCACAGATATTATCTAATTATAATTCTACCGTATCAACACTTCCTAATTTAACCACCGATGGATTGTTAATTCAATTAGATGCAAATAATTCAACAAGTTATCCTGGTAGTGGAACAACTGTTTATGATTTAACTAATTCGTATAATCATACAATGATAGGTGCAACATTTACTACATTAAATGGTGTAAAATGTTTTGATTGCACAACCGGAAATAATAGAGTTGCAGTAAACGGAACAGGTCCAACCCTACCAACAACGGGATACACATACATTACTTGGACAAGATTGATAAATAATAATTCTGGATTTAGAACATTACTTTATACAAGTTCACCAAGATATACACCGATTACTATTTCAAATGGTGGAAGTATATTGGGTTATTGGGATACTGCATTCAGAAGTTCAGGATACGATGCATCGGCATTTCAAGAAGTTTGGACTCAATTTGCAGTAGTTGGTGATAATTCATCCCAAACATTTTATATAAATGGTTCACAAGTGGGAAATTCAATTGCACAAGGTGTAGGTGGAAATATTCATTGGGGTTGGGGTAATAATGATGTAGTTAGTCAACCTTGGGGATATTTGGCTAATTTGTATTTATATAATAGAAAATTATCATTGAACGAAATACAACAACAATATAATTTCTTATCTCCTAGATTTGCATAATAAAAAAATTGAATAAACGGATTATAATAAAGAAAGATATTTATAGGATATGGCAAACTTTATAAGATTAAAACAAATAGAAAGTGGTTCGGCATTAAATACGGCGGCACAAGTTGGTAACGATTTTTCGCAATCTGTAATTAATGTTATTACATCGGAAGTTGGTGCAGTATTACCCGAAGGAGTTATATCTTCATCGGCACAAGTTGTATTATCAGATACTACGGGAAGTCTCACAGGTTCTAGAGTAGTTGGTGGAACACAGGCATCATCAATAGAATATGAAAATATACTAAATAGACCAACATTAGTTTCTGGTTCATCACAAGTAATTGATATATTAAATCCATTGAACCAACATTCCGCATCTATTAACCAATTCACCGCATCGTTGGATAATACATTTGCAACAGATGCAGAACTTACCTTATCCCAATCAAACATTAACATCGACATGGGTGAATGGTAAAAAAAATATAAATGTAACATGCGAAACATTCGGTTCGTAAAAAAAAACATATTTATTAAAGTATAATCGTAATTAAATCAAAAAGGGATTAACCAACACAATATGGCACAAATCATTAAACACAGACGCGGTAGTTTAGAAGCCCTATCCGCAGTAACATCATCCTTACAGAAAGGTGAATTAGTAATTGCTTCAGGCTCATCTAACCTTACGGTAACGAATGGTGCATCGATTGTATTTGCAGTTCCAGAAAATGGACAGGTACAAGCGGTAAATAGATTTCTCGTAGGAAACGCAGCACCAAATACATTTGCGGCTGGTACTTACAACGGATTAGTAAAAGGAGTTCCTTACTACGCAAGTGGTAGTTCTACCTTATATTTGTTGGGTGAAGGAGCCAATGATATTCCTGATTTAACAGGTAACATTAGTAACTTTAGTTCATCGGTTGCATCATCAATCAACGCATTAAGTGCATCAATTGGTAGTGGTGCAATTGGTACATCTGTAGCGGCATTAAATACTTTTAGTGGTAGTACTTTAGTTAGTTTAGGAGCACTAAATTCATTCAGTTCTTCTCAATTAGAAAAAGATGGTACGTTAGCAACTTATACAGGTTCCGTTGAAACACGATTAACAGAAGTTGGCGTTGTAAGTGGAAGTTTAATAGCATCCGCATCAGCAGCTAAAACTACAAATGATTCTCAAAACGTTTCAATAACTAATTTGAATTCTACAACTGCAAGTTTAAATACTTCAGTTAGTAACATAAACTCATTTACTGAATCCGCTCAAACTAGATTTACTGAAATCGGAGTTGTTAGTGGTTCATTGATTTCATCTGCAAGTGCAGCTAGTGTTTCAATAACAAACTTAAACTCATTTAGTGGTTCTCAATTAACTCAAAATACTGCATTAGCAACCATCACAGGTTCATTAATCGCAACTGCATCAAATCACGAACAAAGATTAGATGCAATTGAAGCAGATAGTGGTTCTTATGCAAGAACTGATAGTGGTAATGTATTTAATGGAACACAAGTAATTACTGGTTCATTATATATTACACAAGATTTAGTTGTTTATGGTTCATCATCACTTCTAAATGTAACTGCGAGTGTATTACAATTAGGTGATAATACAATCGTATTGAACACCTCAACCCCAGCAATTAGATTTGCAGGTATCGATGTAATTGATTCTGGTTCAACTCAAGCTACAGGTTCACTTTATTGGGATTCATTAAGAGACCATTGGGTTTCAGTTAGACCTTCAAGTTCAACAGAAGTTGCCAATTCCGCAGTACTAATATACGGTCCAATCAATACTGGTTCATTGGGTGATGAAACCGTATTGACAGCTGGTAAAATTATGGTTGCGCTTGGTGAAGACCACATTGGAAGTTCCATTATCACACAGAATGGTACGACAAGTATTTCAGTAGCAGGTGATGTAATCGTAACAGGTTCATTGAGTGTTGGAACATTAAACGCAACTAACGGAGTAGTGAGTGGTTCATCTCAAATTGATGTAACTCAAACTACAAACTTTAGTTCATTTAGTGGTTCAGTATCCGCATCAATCGCAGAAGTAGTTGCAAACGTAGGTTCTGGTGTTGGAGTTTCCATAACAAACTTAAACTCATTTACATCTTCTCAATTAACTCAAAATTCAACTTTAGCAACCTACACTGCTTCAGTTGAAACTAGATTAACGGAAATAGGAGTAGTTAGTGGAAGTTTAATTGCTTCAGCTTCGGCAGCAAAAACTACAAATGATTCACAAGGAGTTTCTATAACAAACTTAAATACATTTAGTGCAAGTGTAAATACTTCGGTAACTGCATTAAACTCATCCTCTGCATCACAGCAAGTATCAATTGACGCATTAAATTCATTTAGTGGTTCTCAATTAACTCAAAATACTGCATTAGCAACAGTAAGTGGTTCATTAATTAGTTCCGCATCCGCTGCTAATATTTCAATAACAAACTTAAACACATTTAGTGGTTCTCAATTAACTCAAAATTCAACTTTAGCAACTTATACTGCAAGCGTTGATACGAGATTGACTGAAATCGGCGTAGTTAGTGGTTCATTGATTTCATCGGCATCCGCTGCTAGTGTTTCTATCACTAACTTAAATTCGAAATCAGCTAGTGTAGATATTTCTATTACGAATATCAACTCATTTACTTCATCTTTTGGAACAACATTCAGTTCTTCAGTAGATAGTAGATTAGATACATTAGAAGGAACTGGAACAATACAAGGAGTAGGTACTGGCAATAATGTAACATTTGCAAAAGTAACAACGACAGGTGATGTAGTAGTAGGTGGTGATTTAGTAGTACAAGGTAATACTGTAACATTAAACACTGCAACATTAATAGTAGAAGATAAATTAATTACATTAGCAAGTGGTTCAACATCATCGGCAACGGCAGATGGCGCTGGTATAGAAATCGCTGGAGCAAATGCAAATTTTGTTTATCAACATTCATCTACATCATTTACTTCATCGGTAGCATTAATTGCACCTGCGGTTACCGCATCCTTTAATTTGGGTTCGGCAGCAGGAAGTTCTAAACGAGTGGCATTCCGAAACACAAATGGTAATTTGGATTTAGTTCCAACCGCAAGTGTAGCTGGAGATTTACTACAATGGGATGGCACTGATTTTGTAATGAGTAACACAATTGATGGTGGTTCATTCTAAATACTAAACCCCCCTTCCAAAGAGGGGGGTTTTTAAAATTATAAATGAACAAAAAACATCAATCATAATGGCTCAAAAAATATTACAAAAACGGTCGCTCATAGCAGGAAAAGTTCCTGATACTGGCTCTCTATTAGTAGGTGAGTTAGGTGTAAACGTATATGATGGTAAAGTTTATTTACATAAATCGGGTTCTTCACAATCAATTCAAACATTAGTTACTACCAATTCGATTACCACTGGTTCAATAACATTGACTGGAACTGGTTCATTTGGTGAAGCTAGTATTGATTTTGATGCAAACATTGGACAGGATTTATTTGTAACTAGAGATATTGTTGGCAATGGTGATATTGATATTGCAGGAGCAGTATCCGCATCTATTGTATCAGCATCTGCTTATGTAGGTTTTGGTGGTGGATTGACGGGTATCACTGCTTCAATGAGACCCGATGATTTCGATTTCAATTCGGAACCATTTGCAGGAACAATCGGATTTATACAAGGTAGTGGCTCTCTTTATAAAGTAGCAACTACTCCTACCGCAGTTGAATTTAGATACAATGAGGAAGTTAGAGGAACTTTTACAACTACAAATGGTTTTAGTGGTTCACTTTATGGAATTGGAGATGTATTAGCATTTAGTGGTTCAGTAGCTAATAGATTAGCAGCTTTAGAAGCATCTTCTTCATTGGGTCCAGATGCTGGAGAATTTTAAACGATTATAAAAATATCATATATTTATAAAGGTACTATATAGTACCTTTTTTTATTACATAATATCAAATAATCTACAGCTCATATATATGGCACAAAGTATTATACTAAAGCGTTCATCGCTACCTGGCAAAGTACCAGATACTGGTTCATTAAATGTTGGGGAAATAGCAATAAACACTTACGATGGTAAGGTATTTATTAAGCGTTCCGGAAATTTAGATTCCATAGAAGGTATTGTAGTAACAAACTCAATTACAACTGGCTCTATAGCCTTAACTCGAACGGGTTCCTTTGGGGAATTAGTAGTAACACAAGACGCCAATATAACTAGAGATTTGTATGTAACAAATGATATTATAGGAGCAGGTGATATTGATATAAGTGGAGATATTACAGGTAGTTCCGCATTATTAAGTGGGAGCTTAATATTAAGTGGTTCTCAAACCATTACAAATAATTTAACCGTATTAGGTGAAGTAAATGCTAGACAATTTAATATATCAGTAATTTCTTCATCTATACTTTTTGAAAGTGGTAGTTCTAAATTCGGTAATACATCCGATGATATTCATTCATTCACAGGTTCAGTTTCTGTAAGTGGTTCATTTTTAGTAAATGGAACAGAAGTTGGTGTATCCGCAGGACCAAACACATTTGATTTTAATTTAGACCCCGAAGCAGCAGGAACTGTAAACTTCATAGAAGATTCAACTGCTAATACTCTAGCAATAGCACGGACAGGTTCATTTGATGTTGTAATTGGTAATACTACTCGTTTATCGGTAAGTGCATCTGCAATAAATGTAACAACTGGCAGTATAACTGCAAACTATATGCACTTGGCAAAATATATTTCGGAATCAGGTGATTTAGATTTTAATATTTAAGATATTTATACAAAACAGAAATAACAATAAATGGCAGCTATATTTCAAATAAGAAGAGGAACTACAAATGAATCACTTACAGAAGGTGAATTATATCTACATCAGGGTTCTGGTTCTTTACAATTTGGTAGTGGTTCAAATAACTACAATGTATTAACTTTAAATGCACCTGTAAATGGTGATGTTATATTGACAGGAAATATAACCGCATCAAACGCATATTTTAGTGGTGATGTTGCAATATCTGGTAACTTATTTTTAGGAAACAACACCGGGGATAATATTAGTGTTCCAGGTGTATTTACAACTAATTTAGTTCCAGGTGGAAACGGAACTCTCGATTTAGGAACATCTGGTGCAAAATGGAGAACTGTATATGCTAATAGTATAAGTGCATCTTTTACTGGTAGTGTAAATGGTATTGATATAGTATTATTATCATCTTCAATAGATTCCCAATTTGATGCAATATCAATTGTATCTCAATCTTTAAATGCATTTACTGCATCACAAGAATCAATCAATACTGGATATAACACTTTTACTCAATCTGCTGATAGTAGATTAGATAATATAGAACTTATCACTTCATCATTACAAGGTGAAGTAGATAATTTACAAAGTGTAACTGCAAGTTATGCGACTACTGGAAGTAATATATTTGTAGGTAATCAAACTATTAGTGGTTCCTTAACTATTAGTGGTTCATCTACTTTTAGAAATATAGGTCCAACAATACTATCTGGTTCAGTTTTAGTGAGTGGTAGTATTAATTCTGATGGGTTTGAATTAGATGCATCATTGACACAAAATATACCTGCTTTAAATTCCACATTCAATTTAGATTTTTCAGGTTCAGAATCTACAATTATAAAAAAATCATTAGTATTAGGTGATGGTAAGATATTAATTGCTGGTAGATTTACATCTGTAGATGGACATACTACAAATGATATAGCAAGATTAAATTCGAATGGTACGATAGATACTTCTTTCTCCGCACCTGTATTTAGTACAACAATAGGAGGTGATACTGGCGGATATGTAAATACATTTGTTACTCAATCTGATGGTAAAATTATAGTAGGTGGTAATTTTAGTAGAGTTAATGGTGCATTGCGTTATGGACTTGCAAGGTTAGATTCCGATGGTATATTAGATACATCATTTGAGGCTCAATCTTGGGGTTCATTTGGTGAAATTAGAGATATTGCAATTCAAAGCGATAATAAAATAGTTTGTGTAGGTAGTTTTCCATCAGGAAGTAGACGAGTAAATCCAGATGGTACTATTGATACTTCTTTAGTAGTATCTACATCTCCTGGATTTGGAGATGATAATTTTTATTCAGTAGCATTACTACCTAGTGGTTCCGAAGAGGCAATTTTAATTGGTGGTGATTTTCAACAATGGAATTCATTCTCCGACTACCATCATCTTGTAAAACTTCATCCTAGTGGTGCTTTAGATTTTGGATTTGCTGGTAATAATTTAGATATAGCTACTGGTAATAGTTTAGATAGAATTCAAAAAATTAAAGTAACTGATGCCTACACCGCAGGTGATAATGGTTATATCTATATTGCTGGTAGATTTAAAGATACTAGAGTAGGAGCACAAGGTAGAAATGCCGGATTTGCAAGATTAACAACCGATGATGTGGCTTTTGGAAGGGGTGCATATGATAATGGATTTAGACTATACATAAGTGGTTCAGACCAAAATACTCCAGGAGTACAATATGTAAATGATTTTGATTTTTACGATGGTGATAAAATATTAATAGGTGGTAGTTTTACCAGTCTTGGAAATCCTCTAGCATCATATCAAACCACTAATAGATTTATAATAGTAGATTATGATAATGGAAGTCTCATAGATGGATTTTCTACTAGTACATATAGATTAAACACAGGTAGTGTAAACTCGGTAACACTTCTACCAAATGATAATGTATTGGTAGGTGGTACATTTACACAGGCTAATTTAACCGCAAGAGAAGGATTGGCAAGTTTGAAATTGGCTGGATTAGGTGAAGTAACAACTACATCCGAATACACAATCAGTGCAAATGTAAATGAACTATTGATTAGTTCATCTAATACATACTTTAGTGGATATGTAAGTGCATCGGTAATTAGTTCTTCATTTGTTGGGGATGGTAGTGGATTGACTGGTGTAACCGCTGCTGACGTAGAATTTGCAAATGTTCTAAATAAACCAACGCTAGTATCAGGTTCATCACAAATAATATCTATATTAAATCCACTAAATAATTTTAGTGCAAGTGTAACCTCATCATTAGAATCTATATATCAAACTACGGCTAGTTTAAATTCCTATACATCATCTTTAAAAACTGCAATCACAGTTGATGGTGTTAATACAACCATTTTAGGAAATTTATCAGTATTAGGTGTAACTACAACAGTTCATAGTAATGAAGTTAATATTGGAGATAACATAATACAATTAAATTATGGATATTCTCAAACCCAAGCGGGTATTGAAGTAACGGATGCAACTGGTGGTTCTTTACTATCGGGTTCATTGTTATGGGATAGTACAATCGATTATTGGAAGGCTGGTAAAAAAGGAGCTGAATCAAAAATACTTTTAGCAGGTGGTGATAGTGTATTTACATCTTCACTACAATTAACTGAAATAAATAATACAACTGCCTCTTTAAATCAAACTACGGCAAGTTTAAATAATTTTAGTGCAAGTGTAACCACTTCATTAGAATCCATTTATCAAACTACCTCTTCATTAAACTTATTTAGTGCAAGTGTAACGGCTTCATTGGTTTCCGTATATCAGACGACTGCGAGTTTAAATTTATATACTCAATCTGTAAATAATGATTTGGCAAGTATTCACCAATCATCAGCATCTTTAAATTTATTTAGTGCAAGTGTAACATCATCATTAGAATCCGTTTACCAAACTACCGCAAGTTTAAATAATTTTAGTGCAAGTGTAACTGCTTCGTTGAGTTCTATTTACGAAACTACGGCAAGTTTAAATAATTTTAGTGCAAGTGTAACATCATCATTAGAATCCGTTTACCAAACTACCGCAAGTTTAAATAATTTTAGTGCAAGTGTAACTGCTTCGTTGGAATCCGTTTACCAAACTACTGCATCTATAAATTTATTTAGTGCAAGTGTAACCGCTTCGTTGGAATCTATTTACCAAACTACTGCAAGTTTAAATAATTTCACAGGTTCTCAATTAACTCAAAATACTGCATTAGCAACGATTACGGGTTCATTAATAATATCCGCATCTCAATCATATATAAGTGCATCATTGATGACATCGTCTGTTAAAGACCACGAAGAAAGACTTGTGTATTTAGAAGGAATTGGTGGAATTAGTGGAGGAAATCCTTTAACACAATTAAATACATTTTCTGCTTCTGCTAAAATTTCGATTGAAAATTTAAATACATTTACATCATCTTTTAGTGAATCCGTATCCGCATCTATTGCAGCATTAGAATCAAGTAGTGGATATATCAATTATGTAACAAATAGTATAGAACAATTAACAGGAATCGAAGTGGCAGATTTTGATAGTAATGTGGCAGTAACATTTATAAATGGAACTTTGAAATTTATTTTCGGAACTCCAGCAATACCAACATCAATAGCAACATCTTTAAGTGGATTTTTAACAGATAGATTTAATAATGTAAATGATGCGTACATTGTAAATGGTACTTGGAGTAATCAGGGATATACATTAGTAAGTGCATCTTTATACGAAGGTTCTACTTTATTAACTGAAGTTGGTAGTGGAACATCATTATCATTCAGTACAACTACATCTGGTTCACATACATATAGATTAGAATATACTGCAAGTTCTCCATTAGATGGTACTTTGTATAAAACGTCAACTACGGCTACTGGAACAATTTCCAAATCAAGCCCCGCTTCTCCTACGTTGACACCAACTGCGACAGTTCAGTTAGGGGCATCATCAAATCAAATCGAACAAGGTGCGACTGGTAGTATTTCATTCACATCTTCATCAGCAGACCCATCTAATAGTTGGAATTTGGTAAATACTACAACAAATGTTAGTACACCATACTTTGTGACAGGTTCTGCAACGGGTTCTACTTCAATTAGTATAACCGCTACTGCGAACTACGCATCTCCAATAGGTGATAATATACCAGATTTAACAACCACATCTACGACAACTACTACTTATACAAAAATTAGAAGTTTAAGATATGGTGCAAGTGACGCATCTTCATTTACTGCCGGAGAATTGGAAAATATTGGAGCATGGGATACTACATTGGGTGGTTCAATTGGTACAATATCAAAAGGAACAACTACTGCAAGTGGACAAACCCTAACAATTAGTTGGACGGGTGATAAATATCTTTATATAGTATTTGATTCAGCAAGACCAAACTTAACAGGTATCTCAACGAGTGGTTTTGCGGTATTAGGACAATTTACATTAACAACGATTGGACAGTATAAGGTTTACAGAACAACTGTTCCGAATGCAGGTGGTGCAGGAAGTAGCATAACATATACATTAACATAAAATAAAAATAAGAAATGGCAATTATATTACCTGGTGGATTTAACATAACTAACAACGAACCCGTTGATGCTAGAATAACATTAGCGGACCAGACTGCCCGTTACGCTTTATCATCTGCTAATGTATATGAAGGGTTACTAGTTTTTCAACAAGATAGTAACACAATATGGGTATTGACTGATACCACAAATGTTGGAAATTCAAATGGTTGGACTCAATTACAAATAGGAAGCGTTAGTTCAAATCTTCCAGAAGGTGTAGTTTCGGGTTCTTCTCAATTAACATCTAGTTTTGCAAGATTAGCTGCGGTAAATACATTTACTGATAATCAAATAATTAGTGGTTCATTAACTGTAACTCAAGATTTTGTAGTTTTGGGTTCATCATCTATACAACATATTAGTTCATCTACTTTAGATATTGGAACTAATTTAATTACTGTAGCAGTAAATCAACCATCGGTAAGATTTGGTGGTATTGCAGTAATCGATAGTGGTTCCGCAGGACAATCTGGTTCATTCCTATATGATGCACTTCAAGATGAATTCATATTTGTACACAGAGGTAATGGAACAAATGTAACATCATCCCATTTCCTATTAGGACCTGAAACATACGATGATTTAGGAAATGAAACCTATCTTACAAATAATAGAGTACCAAAAGGAAGTGGTAAAGAACACCTCAATGATTCAAATATCACTGATACTGGAACTTTAATAACTCTTGGGTCAAATTCGGTTGTAAACGGAACATTTTACGCAACTGGAACTACATTAGTATCTGGTTCATCACAAGTTTCGTATCCTAATTTATCAAATATACCTGCGGGGATTGTATCGGGTTCATCTCAAATAATATCAATTTTAACTGAATTAAATACATTTTCTGCTTCTGCTAAAATTTCTATAACAAATATAGAAACATTTACATCATCAGCAAATACTAGATTAGGTTTATTAGAAACTTCGACTGGGAGTTTAAATACATTTACATCATCCATTAATACAACTATTAAAGATAAATTAAATACGGATGGTGTTGTTTCTGGTTCATCTCAAATCAATGTAGCATCCACAACGGGTGATATTGCATTAGGAACGAGAACATCTGGTAATTATGTTCAAACTATTACGGGCAATACTTCTAATGGTTTAACTGCTGCGGGTTCCGGATTGGAAAGTGCAGATGTAACATTGACATTAGCACAGAGTATAAAAACCGATGCAAATCCACAATTCAATTCATTGGGTATAGGAACTGCCGCATCAACAACTACTGGTGAGATTAGAGCAACTGGAGATATTACTGCATTTTATTCATCTGATATTAGATTAAAAGAAAATATCCAACCAATTCAAAATGCATTAGAAAAAGTTGAATCAATTAGTGGTAACACTTACGATTGGAAAGAGGGATATGATGTAGTTCATTCTCATAAAGGAAATGATGTTGGGGTAATTGCACAAGAAATTGAACAAATACTTCCACAAATTGTAACAAATAGAGATAACGGATTTAAAGCAGTTCAATATGAAAAAATAGTTCCATTACTAATTGAGGCAATCAAAGAATTATCAGCTAAAATTAAAGTATTGGAAAATAAATAGATATTTATACACATACATAATAATTTTATTAACGTACTAAAAAAAAGGTAAACTAGATGGCACTTAAATTTAGACGTGGGACAACCGCACAACAATCAGGTTCGTTAGCATTCGGAGAACCATTCGTAAACACAACATTAGGAACTCTATTAGTCGGTGGTCCAAACGGAGACATCGTTTTATCAGCAGGTGGTACAGGTAGCACAGGAAATTTCGGACCTATTTCAGGTTCTGGATTGGATATTACTGGCAACGCAAACATTGGAGGTAACGTAACAATTGGTGGAGCTATTACAATTGGTGATGCAACTGCAGATACTGTAAATGTTGTAGCATCTTTAAGTTCTTCACTTATCCCACAAACTACAAATGCATTTGATTTAGGTTCTGCTACTAAAGTTTGGAGAGATTTGTATGTTTCAACAGGCTCTATTAAATTTGTAGCAAATAATACAGTTATATCTACATTATCTGCTAATGCAGATGGTTCTCAAAACTTTTCAAACGGTGTAAGTATAACTGGTTCATTGATTGCAAGTGGTTCTAATATAGAATTTACAAGAGGATGGCCATCAGTAGGAAGCGAGTCACACTTTTTAAGACTTGCACCATTTACTGCATCTAATGGCAGACCTTATGAAGGTATTGGTATTGCAATTGAACATTGGAATGATGGTACGGATACATACGAACATTCTTTACAAATACATTCTTTTGATAATGATTCTAATCCAACTTATGGTGCGGAATTAAATGTATCACCATTCAGAGCACATATGCAGGCATATCCTTCGGGAGGGGTACTTGGTGGCAATACAGCAAATGTATCTGTCCAAGATTTAAAAAATGGACAATCACAAGCATTAGTATATGGTGATTATGTACAAATTGGAGCATATAATAGTGAGTTTATTACTATAGGTAATAGTGGTTCGGTAGTTGAAATATCGGGCTCAATTCGTGCAAACATCACTGGTTCCATTGCAGCAACAAATGGGGTTGTAAGTGGTTCATCTCAAGTAACTTTACAATCAACAACTGGATTTTCCGCATTTGATACTGCTTTATCAACAATAAGTGGTTCATTAATTAGTTCAGCATCAGCTGCTAAAACTACAAATGACTCACAAGATGGTAGATTAACTAATTTAGAATCAACTACCGCTAGTTTAAATATTTCAGTATCAAATTTAAATAATTTTAGTGGTTCGCAATTAACTCAAAATAGTGCATTAGCAACTATCACAGGTTCATTAATTAGTTCGGCATCAGCTGCTAAAACTACAAATGACTCACAAGATATTTCAATAACAAACTTAAACTCTACAACTGCAAGTTTAACACAAAGAGTTGCAGCAAATGAGGCAGTTAGTGGGACTTTTGCAAGAACAAATTCAACAAATACATTTAACGGTTCTCAAACTGTTAGTGGTTCATTGACTGTAACAGAAGATTTAATTGTATTAGGTTCTTCATCAATTCAAACTATTAGTTCTTCAAATTTAGTAATTGGAGCATCAATTGTAACATTAAATACAGCAACTCCATCATCTAGATTTGCAGGATTACAAATTATAGACAGTGGTTCATCTGGTGGTTCTGGTTCATTCCTATACGATGCGGTACAAGACGAACTTCTATTTATTCACAGAGGAAATGGAACTGATACAACATCATCGGTTCTATTGATGGGTCCTGAAACTTATAATAATTTAGGTAATGAAACTTACTTAACAAATAATAGATTAGTAAAAGGAACTGGTAAAGAGCATATCGTAGATTCAAATATATTTGATGATGGAACTACAATTTCATTGGGTTCAAATGTAGCAGTAACTGGTAGTATAACAATATCAGGAACAGTTGATGGAGTTGATATTTCAGTATTTAATTCAAATGTAAACTCCACAACTGCGAGTTTACTAATTGAAACTGCTAATTTAGAATCATTTAGTTCTTCTGCATTAACTAGATTATCGGCATTAGAAGTTGAAGCTGCTAATTTAGAATTATTTACATCTTCTATTAATACAACAATTAAGACAAGATTAAATGCAGAAACGGTTGTTAGTGGTTCATCGCAAGTAATCGGCATATTGAGTTCATTAAACTCATACACCGCATCAAATGATACGACTAACACTACACAAACGAGTAGATTAGACCAATTATCAACTGCAAGTGGTTCTGCAATCACTAGATTAGGTGTATTGGAAGTTGAAACTGCTAATTTAGAAGCATTTAGTTCTTCTGCATTAACAAGATTAAGTAATTTGGAAGGTACTGATATTACAATCACTTTAACTGGTGATGTAACTGGTACAGGAACTATTACAAATTTAGGTAATGTTTCATTTGCAACTACGGTAGCGGCAAATCAAGTTGCATTGGGCACTGATACAACGGGTGATTATGTAGCATCTTTGGTACAAGGAACTGGTGTTACTATTACAAATAATAGTGGTGAGGGAGCAACCCCAACAATTGCAATCGGACAAGCAGTAGCAACATCATCTAACGTACAATTCAACTCATTGGGTATTGGTATGACAGCATCCGCTACCGCTGGTAGAATTGATGCGGCAAATGATGTTGTAGCATTCTCATCTTCTGATATTCGTTTCAAAGAAAACATCAAACCAATTGAAAACGCAATCGACAAAATCAGAAAGATTAGTGGTAACACTTACGATTGGAAAGAAGAAAATAAAGTTGAGCACGGATACGAAGGAAACGATGTGGGTGTAATTGCACAAGAAATTGAAGCAGTATTACCACAATTAGTTCAGACGAGAGAAAGTGGATTCAAAGCAGTTAAATACGATAAGTTAGTAGCATTACTAATTGAAGGTATTAAAGAACAACAATTACAAATAGAGCAATTAAGAATAGATTTAAATAATTGTAGAAATAACAAAGGTTTATAATCAATGTATGATGTGTACTACACCACCGCTGGAGGTCCTTGGTTCAATAGCGGTGCTGATATGTGGGTAACCGAATGGATAAAAGAAGTGGCTCCTCATTTAGAAGTGAAGCCACTTCTTCTTTTCCATAGACATAAACCCCAAAATTACGAAGAATTCCCTATTGATATTGAACATATTTGGGAAACATCTGAAGATGAAATTATAAAAATATTAGATAGTGCTAGACGTATTCACATATTACATGGTCATTACACTCCAACCAGAGCTATACATCAAAATTTGGAAAAAATTGATTCGATTATTTTCCACAATTTAACAAAAGTGTCTTTATTGGCACAAATGGAGAAAGATGAATATCTTCATTGGTATGGTAATTGGGAATACGAAAGTGAATTAATTAATAAAATTAAAAATAAAGTTTGGGTAGGATTATACCATTTTCCATACGAAACAGAAAATTTATATCACATTCCAAATGTATATGAATTTACACAAAATAAAGAACTTTCTAAATCTATTGAGATAGGATATGCCGCAAGAGTAGAAGGTAGAAAGAATGTTGAATATATGGATGGTTTGGGTGGATTTATTTCTACAAATTCAGAAACATTCAACAAATACTATAAAAAGAAATATGGCTTCAAATTCGAAAAGTCAAAGGTTTACAAATTTGATTACAAATTTAAAGAAAGGTTCTATGGACTTGATTGGGGAATCTCTCATTCTTGTTTTGAGTACGAACCCTTCGGATACGGTATATTTGAGGCAGTGGATTGGGGTAAGCTTCCCATATTACATGAAGACTGGCATGTTCCACTTGACTACAAATACAAAGCTAGTGATGCGGAAACATTTAAGCAGACCTACCAAACGATTTGTAACGATGATTACGAAACCCGTAAAACAGAATTTGAAAAACTTAAAAGTTGGATGATAAACCACTTTTCAAACAAAGAAGTATGGAAAGAAAAACTTTTAGATATTTATAACGGAGAATAATACATACGAATATGCCAAGAACTAATTTATCATTAGGAAATTTATTTAGAGCGGTTAGTGGTTCAAACAGAGCCGGAGCAGTTTCATTGGGAGGGTTATCAGGTGGAGCTTCGAATAGTTCACTAACTTCATTCGCAATAGACTCCGTAACGCCAAATTTGCCAACTTTTACTTATATAGTAGAATCTACAACAGAAACCGCAACATTCTCATTTGGGACAGCGGGTTCATTACATGGTTCGAAAGTAGGTAGTGTAGCTGCAAATTATACTGCATCTTTTAATAACGCAAACTTTTCAGTAGGTTCTCCAACATTAGGTGCATCTCCGTCATTTCCAATTACACCTGCATCTATTGCACAATCAACATATTCGGAAGCATCTTCAGTATTGACTTTAAATTATGCCGATGGTTATAATTTGGCAGCAACTGGATATAACACACCATCTACCAAAACCCTATTTGCAGTAGATGTTTATAATACAATTAACCAACCAGATTTCTGTTTACTATTTGGAACAAAAATAACTAAAGCAGATGGAACTCTTGTAAATGTAGAAGACCTTTCAGTAGGTGATACTATTAAAGCATGGGTACCTGATGGTTTACCTGATGAAGACCAGGATCCAGAATCAGACCAAGTTGATTGGAGATTCTATATGTTAGAAAATCAATCTGGTTCATATCAAGAAGTAAATGTAGCAGATATTGTATTTAACTTTGCAAGTGGATATTACGATTTAAATGGTGGATTGATAAAAGCAACTGGAACTCACCCTCTTTGGGTTTGGGATTCTGAAATCGAAAAATATCGTTTTAAGAATATCGAAGATGTATTAATTGGTGATTTAGTAGTAACATACGATTCGGTAACTGGTTTAAATGAGGTAGAAATTACTGATATTGAAGTAATAATTGAAGATGTTGAAATCGTAACACTTAATGTGGAAAATGCTGACGTTTATTTGGCAAACGGTATCATATCTCATAACAAAGGAACAACTACACAACCATATATTCCATCTTCAGGATTAAGATTATATGTTGACCAATATAAAACGGCATCTTATAATTCAGGTTCTGCAGCAGCAGACTGGTTAGATTTGAGTGGATATAATACAGGTGTTAGACCTGCAGGTGTTATAAACGATGCGGGAATTACGGGTGGTAATCCAACATCTACAAATGGTGCAAATAAGAAAGCATCATTTGTAACATTTAACGGAACTAACCAATTCTTCTACAAAGATACGACAACTAACATTAATGGTGGATATTCACAATTTAATACAAATACTGGTACAATCCACGTTTGGATTAGACCAACTACAACATTGGGTGTAGCATCGCGACATATTTTTGATTATGCTGGATTTTATGGGTTAGCAATCGAATCTACTGATAATTCTACATTAAATAGAGTTAAGTTTTATGGTAGTTCATTAGGAAATAGTGCACAATTAACCACATCATTAACGAGTGGGGTAAACTATTTAATTTCAGCAGCATTCCAACCATCAGGTACTTGTACCATATACGTTGATGGTAGTTCAGTAGGAACATTCACTTCATCAGCATTTACTGCTCCATCTTCTACTAACTTTGTAACAATTGGATGTAATAGTGCAAGAACAACATTTTGGAATGGAGGTATCCAAGCCGTATTATTCTACAATGTATTACAGAATTCTACATCAGTAGCGCAGGTATATAATCATTTCTCAACAACATTAAAGTAATAATTGTTGTTTTGAAATAAAAGTTTATATTTATAATGAGATAATAAAATTTTAAATTAGTATATAAAATGGCAGACAAAATAGTATCACCAGGTGTATTTACAAAAGAAAATGACCTTTCATTCTTACAGCAAGGGGTAGCAGATATTGGAGCAGCATTTATCGGACCTTTCAAAGAAGGACCATTGGTACCTACAATCGTAAATTCACAGGCAGAATTTGAAAAATTATTTGGAGCAGCAGATGGCACATATCTTACTCCTTTAGCCGTACAAAATTATTTAAGAGAGGCAGGAACTGCTACAATTTGTAGAGTTGGGGGTGTTGGAGGATATACCGAAGTAGCACCTTTATTATTAACTGCAACTTCAGGAGCTGTATCAGCATCTTTAGGTATCTTATTCAATACTTCAGGAAGTGCAAACGGAGGTTTTGCAGACGCACAATTAACTTCTTCTAATGCAGGAGCAGGTGATTTCGTATTAAGAGGTAGTGGATTAAACCTATCTGCTTCTTTGGATGTAACCGATACAAACGATATTGAAGCAGTATTTGGAACATCTGCGTTTGGTTCTAAAGACCCTTATGTGTATGGATTCTTTAAAAATTCTTCTATAACATTTAATTCCAGTGCATCTTCTTCAGTAACTGTATTGGGTGACCAACTTTTTACATTTGATGCGCAAGAGGCGTTAACACCAATGATTACATCTCAAGTAATCTCTGGTGATAGATATAACTTATTCCAATTTGAAACAATCGGAGCAGGTAATGCGGCAAATACTAAAGTAAAAATTGGTATCACAAATATTAAAGCAGCAGGTTCTGTAAATGGTACTGATTATGGTACATTCACCGTAGTTGTAAGAGAATTTGGTGATACAAATAAGAAAAAAGTAGTATTAGAAACTTATTCAAATGTAAATTTAGACCCTAATTCTCCTAACTATATTAGTAGAGTAATCGGTGATAGAAAATTATCAATTGATTCAGAGGGTAAAATATCTGAATCTGGAGATTGGGTAAGTAATTCAAAATATGTTAGAATTGCTAACTTAAATACATCGGCTCCCGTACAAGCAGTTCCATTCGGACACGCAGCGTATACTTTACCAGTATCCGCATCGGCAGCAGTTGGAGCATTGATTCCTGCAGTAACATTCTTAACTTCATCGGCAACACAATATGGTGGTATCAATTTAGATGGTAATACTGATAACAATATCTACTTAAAGCCAATTCCGACTGGAGCAGGTGTAGGTTCTAACTCTGTATTTGGATTAGATGCATCAAATGGTGGTACATTAGCAGTAGGTTCAACTTCGGCACAATTCATTGTAGGATTCCAAGAAGGATTTGATGGTATGAATCCAGCAACTCCAATATTGACAGGAGCAGATATTTCAGCAGGAAACTCACAAGGATTTAACTTATCAACAGTAAATGCTAGTGGTTCAGCAGCATACGCTAAACATATCGCGGCATTATCAAATGTAGATGAATTTGACATCAATATGGTTGTAACTCCAGGTGTTATCAAACGATTACACTCTTCAGTAGCAACTTCAGTATTGGATATGGTTGAGCAACGAAATGATTGTTTCTACATTTTGGATACAACCGCTTATGGTGATTCAATTGGACAAGCAAATACAGAAGCACAATCAATCGATTCAAATATGGTAGCAACTTACTACCCTTGGGTTAAAACAATCGATGTTAACACTAACAAACTAATCGCAGTACCACCATCAGTATTATTGCCTGGGGTATTTGCGGCTAACGATAGAGTAGCAGCTGAATGGTTTGCACCAGCAGGTTTGAATAGAGGTGGTTTAATTGGAGCAGTAAGTGTTCAAAATCGTTTAACTCAATCCGAAAAAGATTCATTATACGAAAACAAAGTAAACCCAATCGTTCAGTTCCCTGGACAAGGAATTGTAGTATTCGGACAAAAAACATTGCAAGATAGACCATCTGCATTGGATAGAATCAACGTAAGAAGATTGTTGTTGACTGTTAGAAAGTATATCGCATCTTCATCTAGATATTTAGTGTTTGAACAAAATACTTCTGAAACTAGAAACAGATTCTTAAACATTGTTAATCCATATTTGGATAGCATCCAACAGAGACAAGGACTTTACGCGTTTAGAGTAGTGATGGATGATACTAACAATACGCCTGATGTAATTGATAGAAACATATTAGCAGGAGCTATCTTCTTACAACCGACTAAAACCGCTGAATTCATTCAAATTGATTTCAACATCTTACCAACTGGAGCAAGTTTTAACGGATAATTTAGAAATTAGATATTTATATTAGAAACAATTAAATAAAAAAAAGATGCCAGAAATATTAGAGTTTGACAAGATGTTCTACAGAAATTTTGAACCCAAATTGGGGAATAGATTTATTATGGAAATCAATGGTATTGAATCATACATCATCAAAACGGCTAGTAGACCAACTTTCACATCGGAAATAGTTGAACTAGACCACATCAACGTAAAAAGAAAGATTAAGGGTAAATCCACTTGGGATGATATTACTATCTCTCTTTATGACCCAATCGTTCCATCTGGAGCACAGCAAGTAATGGAGTGGGTTAGAAGTTCACACGAATCTCTAACAGGTAGAGATGGATACGCGGCATTCTATAAGAAAGATATTAACTTCTTCTTATTAGGACCAGTAGGTGATAAGATTGAACAATGGACTTTAAAAGGAGCATTTATCACTTCAGCAAACTTTGGTGAATTGGATTGGGCTTCAAACGACCCACTATCGATAGAATTAACTTTAACTTATGATTACGCAATTCTTGAATACTAATCTTTAATTGTAAACTTTAAAATAATTAAAAAGGGGTAGATTTCTATCCCTTTTTTTATGTCTTATTTAGAACCATTATAAATTTAAAAAATAATTGAAAAAAGACTTGACTTTTATAGCAGAATGTATTACCTTTACTATGTAATAAGAGTTAAACATTTAAAATCTAAAATCTAAAAGTTATGAACATTTCAGAATTATCAAAATTGTCAGTATCAGAATTGCGTAACATCAATCAGATTGTTGTTGAGTTAATCAAACAAAAACGCAATATCGAATCACTTCAAAAGAAAGTGGGTTTAAGTGTGGGTATGCAAGTTACGGTTAATCACCCGAAATTGCGAGGTAAAGATTTGTGGGTTAATAAAATTAATCGAACAAAGGCTACTTTAAGTGTAAAGAGTGGTGGTGTGTTTATCGTTCCAATTTCCTTAATTGAATACTAACAAATAAATAAATAAGATATGGAAACTGAAGAAATTGCTGGCATGAGTGTAAGTGAGTATTGTGATTTGTTGATTTCTACTGCGGAGTTCAATGGACATAATGACCCCCATAAGACCAATTATGATTGGTGTTTTTGGAATGGTGTAGTGAGTGAGGAGAAGTATCATGAGGTTACACAGGAATTAGCTCAAAGGGGTTATCCTGGTTGGTAGTTAAAATAGTATTTTAAAATAATTTAATATGGGGTGTAGAAATACATCCCATTTTTTTGTTTTACATATACTTATAATTAAACAAAATGTTATTATTATGGAAGAAATTACCGAACAAGCAGTTAGTAGAGGATTAAATTCTAATCCTGTTTATCAACAACAAAAATCGTATCCATTCCCAACGGAAATTATTAGTTTACCATCAAAGGGATTATGTTATCCCGAATCATCTCCATTATCAAAAGGTGAGGTGACTGTTAAATTAATGACTGCTAAAGAAGAAGATATTCTTACTTCTACAAATCTTATCCGTAAGGGTATAGTAATTGATAAATTATTAGAATCAATAATTGTAGAACCAGGAGTAAGTCTTTCTGATTTGATAATTGGAGATAAGAATGCAATTCTAATTGCAACTAGAGTGTTGGCATACGGACCAGAGTATGATGTTACCGTTACAGACCCAGTAGAAAACGAAGCAGTTCAAACTAAAGTTGATATGAGTAAATTATCAATTAAAGAAATTGATGAAAATTTACTTAACAGAGAAAATGAATATCAATTCACATTACCACAATCTAAATCAATAATTAAATTTAAATTATTGACGCATGGTGATGAAATGGCTATAAATAAAGATATTGAAGCATCTGAAAAAACTTTGAAAGAAGGTAAAGAAGTTACTACACGATTAAGAAGAATTATTTTAGAAATAGATGGTAACAGAGATTTGGGTTTTATCAGTAATTTTGTTGTAAATCAATTGAGAGCTTCTGACTCCAGAGCTTTAAGAAAATATATACAAAAAATTACTCCAGATATAAATTTAAGTTTTGAATATACATCACCGTTCACAGGGGAGAAGGAGGCTCTTAAAGTCCCAATAGGACTTGACTTTTTTTACCCTGCCGACTAATCATTCTGTAACTTTACACAAACAAATATTTTCACTAATCTATAACTCAAATGGCGGGTTTACTTGGCATGATGTATATTTCATGCCCACTAAATTAAGAGAATTTTATTGGAATGAATTACTTAATAGTAAGAACACCGAAGCTAAATTGTATGAAAACGCGACTAAAAAAGCAGCATCTGCTCCTAGTAGAGCACGAAGAAAATAGTAATATGTATATTTATATGTAATTATTATAATTAACTATGGCAAAGAGTCGCAAACAAGAAGAATTAGATTTAGCTCAAGAAAGAAGTATAGGTACTTTTCAAGCAACTGTTGACAATTTTTCAAAAGTAGCAGAAAGATTAGCAGATTCTTTTGCCGGATTTGCAAAAACACAAGAGCTAGACCGAAAAGCAAAGAAAAAGGTAGAATCAGAAAAGAAAGCAGAAAGAGGGGACCAGAAAAAAGTGGCCAATGCTGTCGACCAATTTGAAAACATGTTCGGTAAAAAAACCATGCGCGTAGCCGGAAAATTAATGGGTAAGGAAAATTTTAATGGATTCAAAAAAGGATTAGCTGGTATAAAGGGTGGTGGTGGAACAGGTGGTATGTTGGGTAAAGCTGCAGCAGGACTAGGTTCCGCTGGAGGTGCGATATTAAGAGCAGCTGGACCAGCAGGAATGGTATTGAGTGGTTTAAAAATGGCCTTTGATTTTTGGAATAGTGGTGGATTAGCTAAATTGGTAGCAGGAGTAAAAATGGCTACAAATAAAGGTAGTATGTTAGGGCCTGGTGGGATAGCAGACATGAAAGGTAGTTTAGAAGGTACGGAAGCATTTAGAAAAATAGATGCAAAATATGCTTATCAAAAACCATTAGAATTACAACAACAACTTCAGAGAGAAATTTTTGACCATTCAAAAGGGATTGCGATGGATAAGATGGCATTCGAACATAGTTTAGTCAAGGATGAAGTTGAGTATGAAATGGGTTTAAGAAAAGATGCGTTACAATTCCAATTAGACCAAGCAAAAGAAACATTAGATGCTGAATTAGAAAAACGAAAAGCAATATCAGCTTCTGGTATCTCATTTATAGAAAAATATGCAACAATTTCAGAAAGAGCCTTAAAAGCAATCGGTTCTGGTACAAAACAAATACTCGAAGGTGTAGGTAAATTCACTGCTACATTTGGATTGGGAATTAAACAAAGTTTTCAACTATCTGAAAACGCGCAAGGATTGGCATATCATTTAAGTGGAAGTGATGAGGATGTCATGAATATGACAAAATTATTCAGTTTGATGGGTAAAACTTCAGCTGAAACGGCTCAAAATTTAATAGGAGGATTTGAGTCATTTGCTAAAATAAATGATATAGCACCTCAAGTAATCTTCAATCAAATTAAAGAAGCGGGTGAAGATATATATAAATTCAGTAATGGTACTGCTGATAGTTTTGCAAAACAAGCGGTTTTATTAAGTAAAATGAGTGTATCAATGTCATCAATGATGAAGGCATCGGATACTATGGTATTAAACTATAAAGATAGTATTAAAGCGGAAATGAGTTTATCCGCAATGTTGGGTAAAAATGTAAATCTTTCCGAAGTAAGAGCTAAATTAATGGCAGGTGACCAAGCAGGAGGTGCAGCTGCTCTTAAATCCGCGTTGGGTGGCATGGATATCGGTGCAATGAATCCATTTGCTAAACAACAATTATCACAGGCTACCGGAATGGATATATCTGCGTTAATGGCATTAATGGAAGGTAAAGAAGACCCAAAAGTTGCTGGTGAATTAAAAGCGGAAGCTGCCAAAGGAAAAGCATTTGCAGATGCGGCTCTTAATCAAGATTTGGCAAATGCTGGTGCAAAATTGGCATTAGAGCAAGAACAGAGAAAAAAGTTATTAGAGTTTGAGCAGAGACAGAGAGCGGCAATGATGTTGTTAGAACAGGCTCAAAAAATGGATTTAATAAAAGAAGAAGCAAGATATAGAGCATACTGGGAATTAAAGTTTGCTGCCGATATGGAAAAGGAAGACCTAGCAGCACAGGAGTTAGCTGACGTTGCAAGTGGTGCTCTTTTGATGGGTGCGAAAAGTAAATCAGATATGGCCACCGCAATGGCGGCTTATGGGTTAGATGCGAGTATAGGACAAGGTGCAGAAACTAGTAATCTAGTAATGCAGTTATTGAAGGAGGAACGTATAAAAAGTGAAGATGTTGGTAAATTAGTTTTATCTTTCAATGATGCATTAGAGAAAAATAATGTGGATATGAAAGATAAAGCAGCGGTAGAAGCAACATTGGGACAAGTAACTCAATCTACATTTGGAACTCAAATAGCAGACAAGAATAAGGACACAGATAGAGAAATTAGACGAATTCAAAATCTTGCGCAATCTTTTATTAATGAAGGAGGTCCCATTTTACGTGATGGGGGAGCCTATTGGAAAAAGCAGCAGGGAGTATCGGATAAAGAATTTGAGATGATAAAGAGTTTAGTTGGGTCACAACAGGTGATAATACAACAAGGACGATTTAAAGGCCAAGCCAATACAGAGTATTTTGTTGACCAGAAAAAATTAGAAGAATTAAGACAGGCAAATTTAGTAGGTTATAAATCTACAGTTGCAGCTACTGAAGAAAATACAGAGAAAACATTAGAATTAGCTAATAATGTTGCAACAAACGGCCTATCTGACGTAGCAAACCAGGAGGAAGTAAAGCTAAAAATGGACGAAGCTAAAAATGCCACAATAACCAATGGTAGTCAGTTATTTACTCAAGCGTTAACTCAAGAAGAGTTAGATAAAAAACTACAAGAAACAGGAGCTAGTCAATTAACTGAAGCCGAATTTAATTCCGCTTTACAAATAGAAACCGTTTCATTACTCGGATTGGCTACTACAATATTGACAGAAATTGCTATAAATACACAAGGTCTATTTGAAGGCACACTTAATCTGGATGGTAAAGTAATTTCAGAAAGACTTCGTGAAGAAGCCAGAAGGTCTTATGCATTAGGTGGAAACGGTAGAAAGACCATTGGTGATTTCATATAATACATTTGAAAATTAATAATAAATCTGAATTAGAGATATTTATAGTAAATGTAGAACTATAGATGGCACAAATTAGAGACCTTTTCAAATCACAAAAAAAAGACCTTTATGGAAAATTAGGAGAAGTCCGAATTGAAAGCAAAGGATTCGTTGATGTAGCCCGTAGTGCAGCATTATTAACATCATCACCCAATAAAGTAGCAGATATCGTTGGAAATCAAGTCGGAGGTGCTTTAGGTGGATTTGCAAACAGGCCAGATGATACTATTTTTAGAAGTGAATTACCATTTGCAAAACCAATAACCCTCGTTGCATTAACTCAAGCTCAATTAAGAAACGCGGTAGAAGCTGGTAAATCTTATTATGTAAAAGATACACCCGCTCCAAACTCAATAATAAAAAGGTTATTAGATGGAACATCTCCTGCTTCAGCAGCTGGATTTGTTGCTCAACAGGCTTTAAATAAATTTGGTTCAGCCAGAGAATTAAAAAAATTAGCAAAAGAATTAAAAATAAAAAATGGAGCTCCTGAAGGGTTTGCTCCATTATTTGGAAGAACCCAACTTGGAGGTAAGACTATGGCTCCAGAAAAAAAGTTTTCAGATTATAAACAAATTACAAACTTGAGTTTTGGTGGATTCACACCTGCAAAAAGTCCACTTACTGATGATACAATAACATCTACTGAATTTAGAAATGGAATTTCTAGAAACGGATGGGATGGTGCTACTAAAAATGTAAATGAGAAGGAAAAATATGATGATATAACTTTATTAAATACCGATATACAAAAATATAGAGATGTAAATCAAATTTGGGTATTATTCAGAAAAGAAGGAAATAAATCAATAGTTCCATTTGCGGGAGCAGTAACAGGATTATCTGAAAATGTAAGTCCTGAATGGACAAATTTCAGATATTTAGGTTCACCATTTAAAGTGAATAGATATTTGGGAGTGGAGCGTACTTTACAATTTACTTTAAAATTATATTACACAACTGTTAAAGAAAAAGATGTAATGATAAAAAAGGTAAATTATCTTAAATCATTAGCATTTCCTTATGAAGAAATTTCACAAATGAAATATGGTAATGATACGCAAACTTCACAATATGCATTTTCTCCAAATTTGTTTTACTTAACAATTGGTGATATGTATAAAAACATTTACGGATATATAGAAAGTTTATCATTTGAAATAGATGATAATACCGTATGGCCTAATGGTGACCCTAATGGCTCACAAGATGGAAGACATCCTATTTATGTAAAATTTGGATTAAATAATGATAATACACTATATCCATCTGTAATAGATGTACAAATTGGTATGAAAATTATTGAAAATCATAAAACAGTAACCGAAGGAGGAATAACTAAATACAAGTACAATTTCGATGGATTATCATATCAATCCGATGGTATAACACCTAATAATGATTTTAACAATGTATGGGGAATGAGTACTTCTCGAATAAATGGTGGTAAATTTATTATAAATGAAACAAAAGAATAATGGCAAGTAGATATTTGTATTCCAAAAATTTAACAACCAAAGATACTAAAAAGCAGTATATAAGTAGTACTATATATCCAAAAATAAAACCATCCGATAATGATTTTTATATTATTTCAGAGGCATCGGATAGATTGGATATACTTGCTTCTAAATATTTTGGAGATAAAGCATTATGGTGGGTAATAGCAGTTGCAAATAACTTAAATGATGCATCGTTTTTTATAAATCCAGGAACTCAATTAAGAATTCCAGGTAGCATATCTACGGTATTAAATGATTTAGAAAAAATAAATAAATAAAGTTATGGGATTTCCATTTTTAGCCCCTTTAAAACCGGGTATAGTAAAAAAATTAACAGAAAGAGAAAATGATATTAGTTATGTAAATTCTCTATCACCATTTATCATGTTGAGTTCTGCTACCGTAGTTACGGATAAAAGTATTCCGTATGAAGAAATAGTAAAAAATCAAGATTATACAAACGCGTTTCAAGGATGTGTGGTTGCAAATACTACTGATATAAAAAACTTATATCAAACTGGTAACACAATTGTTGGATATGATTTAAATGGGAAACCAATAGAAGTTCTAAAAGAAACAAATAGAAGAATATCTACTCCAATTATATTATCAATGGAGTTGGATACGGATGGTAATAATAATACACTAAAAACTGCACAACTTCAAATAAAAGTATTTAGTTTGAAACAACTAGAAATGTTTGAATTGTTTTTTTTAAGACCTGCTACTAAAGTTGTAGTAGAATGGGGGTGGAATACTGATATTAAAAACAAATCCAATAAATATATAATTGGTTCTAAATTATTTGCAAAAAAGAAATTTACAGATTATGTAGATGCCTATATGAAAATATTTTCTCACAAAGATAACGCATATAGAGAGGCTAGATTGGCGTATTTAAAAACGATAGAGGAAACTAACTATGAGTATGATTACATGGCAGGGAATGTTACTAATTACACATTCAGTCCCCAGGAAGATGGTACATACGATATAATGTTAGAAGTATCCGCAGGAAATGAATTGCAATTATGGATGCCCGTAAAACAAGCAAAACCAGCAGCGAAAGGAAGTAAACCTTCAAGTGACCCAAACGTAACAGGATTTCAATCTTGGGTTAAAAAAATCGCTGCGGATATGAATGAACCACCACTTGAAAACGTAATAACTGAAAAAGATGACAAGAATGAATTTTTTAACTGGGGGGTTTTAAACGAAAAGCAGGAAGATACTAAATTTAATAAAGAACAATATGTTTCATTTAGATTACTAATGAAAATATTAAATAATATTCAGGTATATAAACAATCTAAAAACATTTTAGATGCGGCGTATACATTGGATGGTAAAGATATTATACCAGTAAATTCATCACCACATATTATATCAACTACATCAGATTTTATATTACCAGGACGATTACCATCTATAAAAGTAGTAACTGATGCTAATTTAAAAGAACAAATAATAATAGATAAAAGCGGAAGTTTTGTAGATGCGCCGATAAATGGATATAGTTTTAATATTTCAAATGGAAAAGAAGCTACAAACATAACATTAACCAGTAAATCTAACACATCTGAAACTGTTTCATTATCATCTATAAGTGGTAATCTTTTAAATGTATTTGTTAAATGGTCCACATTTGTACAATTTTATTCACAAGCATACGCTCAAGCTGATATTGTAAATGCTTTAACAAGTTTGATTAATGATAATATGTTTGGGTTATGTGAATTAGAAATCGGTAAACCAGATGATAATCCAAACGCTTCTTCAACTAATACTATAATTGATAGAAAATTACAAACACCACCACCACCTGTTGAAAAATATAGATTTAAAATAGGTGCAAAGGGTTCTATCGTAAAAGAATTTACGTTTGATATGGCATTAGATGTTTTAGCTCAATCACAGGCATTATATTCATCTCAACTTGCAATAAATAATATTCAAAAGGATAAAACTGAAGATACGGAAACAAATGCAAGTAGAACATATAAAGATGCTATTAATTATAGAACACCAAATGCTGATGGATACTATTCAATAAATGCTCTTGAAATTAAATTGGTAAAAGATTCCGATGAATGGAATAAAATTCTAACTTCTGGAGGAAGTGTAACAAACATTACCGAAAACAAAGATGGGGAAAAGGAAAAAACAAATATGAATGAAGTTTTGAGTCAAAATTTCGTTAAATTTAAATCAAATAAAGATAGTAAAACTTCTGCTAATAATTTAATTTATACTGATAAAAGTTTAATACAATCTACAATAGGAAAACAATCAAAAGGAACCACTGCTCTAACATTTTTAGAAATAACTCTAGCAATAGATGGAATTGCTGGATTGAGTTCTGGAGAATATTTCCTTATAGATGGAGTTCCTGAAATATACAACAGAAATGGGTATTTTCAAATTACGAATGTAAAACATGGATTAGATGAAAATGGTTGGAAAACTACAATTGTCGCATCTTATAGAATTGAAGTTAAAGAAGAAGAAGAAGATTAATATGTATAAAGATTTAATTAAAAATAAAACTTTTTATCCACTATCTACTCCAAGTACGATTGTACCGTCTCCAACCGAAGACGATTATTCAATTGGAAGTATAGATAGATATTTTGCACAAAAAGCAAACGATGTAAACGGATTTGTATATGAAATTTCATTAAATACATTTCAAAAATTAAATGAAAATCCAAATTGGAATGTTGAAATCGTTAGATGGAGAATATCAGGACCATTAAATGCAGTTTATAATGAAAAAGGTGATATTACCGATAAGGGAATCATTGATTCAAATAAATCATCTTTGTTCATTGCATCTACTACATTAAAAAATATAGGATTGTATTTACCAAATGTAACACAATTTTACAAATCATAAAATTATTTAAAAATTTGGAAATAAAAAATATTTATAGTATATTTACCTAAAGAACAAATTAATAGTTATGGCATTTAAACATCTTACACAAGAAGAAATTCAACAAATGACCTTCGATTGGAGATATCGAGGTTGGACCGTATTACAACTCCTTACAGAGGAACAATGTGATGAAATTAATGATGAATTAGAAAGATTACGTCAAGAACGGTCATTGACTACTAAAGACAATGGTGATGAATGGGGAGAATGGGACCCATTTGCATATCCACACAAATTATCATCAAAATTAGAAAAATTATTTGTCCATCCAAAGTTGATTGAAGCAATGGAGTTTTTGATGGAGGGGGAGTTGATAGGCTTACAAACTTGGGCATATTTCAAACCACCAGGACAATTGGGTAGAGACCAACACCAAAATGGATTCTATACAGGTTGTAAACATAACGAAATTATCAATACTGCTTTAGCGTTGGATAACCACGATCCCGAAAACGGAGCAGTTTGGAATTACGAAGGTTCACACAGATTACCAGTCTTACCGATTGAAATTGATGAGGAAAGAGCAAAGAGTAATCCAAAGTTTTGGAGAAACGAAAGAGGTAAGCCGTGTGTTATGCCAGAAGGACATGATTTTAGAAAAGTAGAAGGATATCTTCGTAAAGGAGAAGTTGTTTTACTTCACTCACACACAATTCATGGTTCAGAACCAAATAAATCAAATAGATTTAGACGAAACTTTTTGGGTGGATATCTAAAAAAAGGAGCATACTTTAATCAAGGTAATCACATGAAACGTGAGCCAATCGATGTATATGAACTTCGTAAAAACCATTGGGGAGAATAACTTGGATTATTGAAATAAATTTTATATATTTGTAGGGTATGAACTTAATAGAAAATAGGGATACCCTACATTTTTTTGTCCAATCTAATCCAAACATTAGATTATTGATACCAGTGTGGAGTTCACCCAAAGCACATGAATTTGGTACGCATCTATCGTTTCTGTATTACAGAACTGAAACCGATGATGGTATAATAAATTTCAATCATGTTGATGCTTCAACCTTACCAAATTTTCCAATACATAAACTTTGTAATGAAAATACATTGGTTTTGGGAAACCGATACATTCAATCAGAAGGGTTAGATTATGAATGGGTCTACTTCGAAGAATATGGTAAACCATTTAATTTCTCTGAATGGGTAGAAACTCTTTTTAAGGGGTATAGGTCCGATTATAATGAGTTGAATGATTGTATCCCGCTAATGAAGTGGTACGAACTCTTAAAATCAATCCCTGATATAAAAAACAGAAAGAGTTGGTATCGTATTTATTCAGATTCCATAAAAGAGTTAGGGAGGCTGGAGGGGGCTGGGGTACAAGTCGAAGAGGAAAAATTTATTGATAGATTTAGTTTCTCTCCCAAGCACATACATAATGGTAAAGTGTATACGAAATACAATCCATACACAACTACAGGTAGACCATCCAATAGACACCTTAATGTAAATTACTCCGCTCTTAACAAATCCGATGGTAGTAGAGATTGTTTTGTTAGCCGTTTTGATGGGGGTACTCTCTTACAATTCGATTACGAGTCTTACCACATCCGTTTGATTGCGAAAATCGTAGGGTATGAATTTCCAAAAGGAGAAACTGCTCACCAACACCTTGCCAATCTTTATGGAACGGATTACGAAACGGCCAAAGCTCTAACCTTTAAGTATCTCTATGGGGGGTTGGATTCGTTCGCAAGGGAGATACCGTTTTTTCAAACCGTTGATAAATACATCAAAGAGGTTTACCAAAAGTTCGTAATCTCCGGAGTTCTGAAAACACCCCTATACGGAAGGGAAATTCATTTCACTAAAATAGAAGGAGGGACTGAACAAAAGGTATTTAATTATCTCTTACAAGCTCTAGAAACGGAAGTGAATTATAAAAAGATGAGTGATATCCTAAACCAAATGAGTGAGATGAAATCGAAATTGATTCTATACACCTATGATGCGTTTCTCATAGATACACATCCGATGGAGAGGGAGGGGATTTTAAAACTTTTACCGACCATTATGGAAAAGGGTGGGTTTCCCGTTCGAATTGATGAAGGAACCAGTTACAATAATTTGGTTCATTTAGGATAAATTATATATTTATAAGATATACAGAAACACAGATAAAATATGTATCCAGATTTTGATGAAATACTAGACGAATTAAAATTTCACGTAGGGATTCCTGATTTAACAAAAGAATCACATAAACAATTATTGGTAAAACTTTTAAGAGAAAGAGATATTCCATCTGCACAACAATTGGTGGATAGAGCATCCGTTGTATTCAAATACATCCTAGAAAATACTCCAAAACCAAAACGTGTTCTTAAAGAAGAAGATATTGTAAAGAGTAAAAAATCTGGTAATATCTACACAGTTCAGAAGATGGACCCAGACAAACACGATAAACCAACACCTGCCGAAATAAAACAGGCAAAAGAAAAAAGTGGTGGCAAACTTCCATCTTCCGATGAAGAAGAGCCAGTTAAAGGTACAAACGTATTCGGTACTGGTGGCGGTGCAAGTGTATTTGATGAGCCATCCACAGAACCAACCGAAACAGAACCTAAAAAACGAATTGTAAACGGAAAGGATAAAACTTTAAGTTCGGAAAATCCATTGGAAACTGAAGAATTTGAAAAAGATTTAGACCCAAATGATGAAGAATTTGCTGAAAAAAATAAAAAGTTTGCAAATCCGATTCCACCACCACCATTTAAAATACCAGAAAGTATTGCTAACAATCCAAAATTTCCTAAAAAATATTTGAAATTGTTTGAGAGAATGATGAATACACAACATGTCGGAGCAGCAAAAAAGATTTCTCACTTTTCAAATTTTCCAGGTGGAGCTGGTAAACTGCCAGCTCAAGCTGGTGAGTTGATGACGATGATGGCGTGTACGATGAGTGATGATGAGTGGAATGAAATGCAATCAGCAGTATCGGAACATATAAAAGCATTAACATCACAGAATCCAGAATTGAAAAAAGATGGTACCCGAATTGTAAATCAAACTTGGTTAAAGGCTGCTACAAACAACAGAAAAGCAATACTTAAAAAAGTAGAAAAACAATATCCAGGTCATAAAATCACCGCAGCATCTTGGGATACCAAATCTGATGTTGAATCACTTGGATTAGGTAGTTATGGTGATAAAGGATTTTCAACTGACATTTATATACGACTTGAGAATGAAAACGGAGAACCACTTTTGGAAGAAATATCTCTAAAACAAAATCTAAAAGTTAACTTACTTAATTCTGGAACAGGTAAGTTTTTTGAATGGCTGGGGAAAGATGATGTTCCTGATAATATCAACCCTCAAATGTTTGCAAAAAATGAAAGGGCGAAACTGGCAAAATTCTGCGAAGAAAACGCAGATGCTATTAGACAACTTGCCGAAGAAGATGAAGATTTTAAAAAGGCAATGGAAGAAAAAGGTATTGATTTCGATACTGCACTGGCTGATACTCTTAAAGGAAAAGGTAGTAGAGAAAAGAATAAAGTTTTATTTGAAGGGATACGGGCTTTACAAAGAAAAGGAGAAGGAGAATCATCTAAAGTAGCTACTGATTTTATCAATGAAATGGATGCGGACCATGCTAATTATGTTGCAGAGGCGGTAAAGGCAATTACAACCAATGAGAGATTGAGAGATGGTATGTTAAATGAGGTTAAAACGGAATTTCCACTAAAATCTGTTGCAGATGGTGAAGAAAGTATTGCATTAGGGGAATATATGTTGGATAAGAGTACAATGGAAGTTATATTTGGTACAAGTGATTTTGAAGAATTTAAACAAGGATTAATTTCAGAACCTGGACCACCACCATTTATTGCATTTAAAGTTAAAGTTGGAGGTAGAGTTATACCTATTGCAAACATAGATATTAGAGAAGATGGTAGAAATTATGGAGGGCAATTTAAGTTTGAAATGGTGGTAAATGACGAGTTTGCTAAAGAAATTATAAAGGCTAATAGACAGGTTTATCCTTAATAAATCACTTTTGGTTTGAAATTTTATATTTATCGGTAAAGTTAATAAACCAAAAATAGATGAATACACAGTTATTATGCCTTTTTACCACAAAGGGAGAGTTAAATAAATCGGTAGAATTCGTTCTAAATCAGTATATACTTACAAATCCAAACGTATTTGTACTAGAAAATAAAATAAATGAGGGAGAACTATACATTACGTTTAATGTAGAGAAAGGTTCTTCTGCAATAGATTCCGAATGGAAAACGATTTTAGTTCATAGAAAAAAACAATCAAATACAATATACACCATCAATGCACTCAACGAAGTAGTTAAATCAAAGACAGGTGGAATACTGGATAATTCTTATATGATTGATTGGGATGAATTTAAAAATTGCATCATTACAACATCTTCGATTGGATACAAAAAAATCCCTACAAAAGTTTTTAAAAGTTTTAACACAGATGAGTTGTAATTCTGATTTTTTTTTCATATATTCATAGTATGAAAAAAAATAGATTTAAACCTATCCAAATTTATGTTGAAGACCCTGTAGATATTTTCCAAACTCATAGAATGGAAATATCTAAAGCAATTATTGACTCGATTTCTTTCGGAATTCGAAACGATAAATCACGCGTTGATTTTGCGCATGTAATAATCAAACATTCGATTGTTATTATGCTTGCAATTGAGAGTAAAGAATTTTTAAATTTATTGGATGAAAACATAGAAACCCTCGTAGAATATGAGGAGTATGAAATGTGTGCTTTAGGAGTTAAATTAAAAAATAAAATAAATAAAAAGTTACTAAAAAATAAGTTATGTTAAACACCAAAAAAGAACAATCCGCAATTGAGTATTGTGAAGAAAATTATCCAGAAATGACTTTTGAATTCAAAAACATTTTGGATGAAATGTATGCTACTTTTTGTAAAAAGCAAAGAAACTATGGACCTGGAAATATTTCAGTAGGTACACAACTTAAAACTAAAGAAGATATTAAATTATCATTGAGTGGTCTATGGTTCAGAAAGAATGATAAAATCAACAGATTAAAACAATTGGTAGTATTAGGACACCCTGATGAAGTGGGTGAAACCATCGAAGATACCTATCAAGACCTAGCAGTTTACTCCGTAATTTCTCAATTAGTGAGTAGAGGAAAGTGGGCAAAATAATACTTGGAAATGTAACAAAAATATTGTATATTTGTTACAACAAAAGTAAAAAGGTTATATTTAGATATAAGGGAATCGCGATAAAACCTTCAAACTTAAAACAATTTATTAACACTTAAAACTTAAAAAAGCAATGGACATTTCATTAGCACTCAAGAGATTTAGCTCTCTTCAAAACAACACAAAGAAGTCGGACTCAATTTGGAAACCGGCAAACGGAAAATCTCAAATCCGTTTAGTACCTTACAAATTCAATAAGGATAATCCTTTTATCGAATTGTATTTTCACTACAACATTAACAACAAAACTTATTTGAGTCCTATCTCATTTGGTAGACCTGACCCAATCGTAGAGTTTGCAGAAAAACTTAAACGAACTGGTGACACTGATGATTGGAAAGCAGGTAAGAAGATGGAACCAAAATTAAGAACATTCGCACCTGTAATCGTAAGAGGTAAGGAGAGTGAAGGTGTTAAATTTTGGGGATTCGGTAAGACCGTATATCAGGATATTTTAGGATATATTGCAGACCCTGATTATGGTGATATTACAGACCCACATACAGGTCGTGATATTGTATTGGAAGTAGTATCTGCAGAAGAATCAAATGCAGCATACCCAACAACTACAATCAGAGTTAAACCTGCAACATCTAAAATCTTACCAGATGCAGATGCAGTAACTGAATTGTTGAACGCACAGAAAGAAATTACGGAATTGTATTCTGAATTATCTTATGATGAATTGAAGGGTGTATTGGAAAATTGGTTAAACCCATCTGCTCCAGCTAATGGTAGTGGAAACCCAATCAATGAGGAATTAGCAGCGGCAAAACCTCAACCTAAACAATCAACCGTATCTACCGATATGGGTGGTTCGCAAGATATTGGTGAACTTCCGTGGGAAGATGAAACTCCAAAGACTGCACAAAAAGCATCTCCTCTTAAAGAAGATGTAGCATCGGCATTCGATGATTTATTTAACAATTAAAAAAAATTATAATGGCAAAAAGAGAAGAAGATTTAGCAAGTTTACTTGCCGATTCTCTAAACAAACAAAATAAGGATGGTAAGATTGCTTACTTTCTAACTGATGAGGGTGGAGATGCCCCTACCAATGTAAAGGATTGGGTATCTACCGGAAACGCAATGTTAGATGTAGCAATCTCAAACCGACCTTATGGTGGATTGCCAGTTGGACGTATTACGGAGATTACGGGTTTAGAGCAGAGTGGAAAATCTCTGCTCTCTGCCCATCTTCTTGCCGAAACCCAAAAGAAAGGTGGAGTAGCAGTATTGATTGATACGGAAACCGCAGTTAGTAGAGAATTTTTAGAAGCAATTGGAGTAGATGTTTCAAAACTCCTATATGTTTCAGTTGATACCGTTGAAGGTATTTTCGAAGCATGTGAAACAATTATTGAGCAAGTTCGTAAAGGTGATAAAGATAGATTAGTAACTATCGTTGTGGATTCAGTAGCAGCAGCATCTACACATAAGGAGTTAGAAGCCGATTATGGTAAGGATGGTTACGCAACTGATAAGGCAATTATCATTTCCAAAGCAATGAGAAAGATTACCAATATGATTGGTAGACAATCTATTGCACTTATATTCACAAATCAATTGAGACAGAAGATGAACGCAATGTTCGGTGACCCGTGGACAACATCGGGTGGTAAGGCATTGGCATTTCACGCATCTGTTAGAGTTCGTTTGAAGAATATGGGGCAATTGAAAGCAGGGGATAGAATCGTAGGTATTAAGGTTCGTTGTCAGGTTATCAAAAACAGAATGGGACCACCATTAAGACACGCAGATTTTGATATTTTCTTTGATAGAGGTATTGATAACTACGGAGGATGGTTAGCAGTTATGAAAGATGCTAAATTATTAAAGCAAGGTGGAGCTTGGTATTCATACGTCGATATTGAAAGTGGTGAAGAAATCAAATTCCAATCTAAAGATTTTGCAAAATTATTAGAGGATGAAGAACTAAAAGACCAAATCTATCGTAGAATTTGCGAAGCAACAATTTTATTATACAAAAACAATTCCAATTCGGATGAAGTTGAACTTACAACGGACGAAGCCAATGAGTCAGATTAACAAAAAGTATTTAGATATACTAAAACAAATAGATAGGGAACATAATGATTTTGGAGATTTACATCGTAACTCCAAAACATTAGTTATTGATGGTCTTAATACCTTCATTCGTTCCTGGTCAACGGCACCTAATCTTAACGAAAATGGTGACCATATTGGAGGAATAGTCGGTACTTTAAAAAGTATCGGCTATGCCATCCGAACAATCAACCCCACAAGAGTTGTAATCGTATTTGACGGTAAAGGTGGCTCTAATAGTAGAAAGGAAATATATTCCGGATACAAATCAGAGAGAGGCAAGAATAAAATCAAAATGAGATTGAATCGTGCTGCATCTATGGAAATGACACCTGAAGAAGAAGGTGCATCTATGAAACGTCAAATGACGGCATTAGGTGAATTACTTTCGGTTCTACCTGTTACAATTATGATTTACGATGGAATTGAAGCCGATGATGTGATGGCATATATTGCTACTCAATTAAAGAAAGAAAACGAAAAGGTTGTAATAATGAGTTCCGATAAGGATTTCATTCAATTAGTCAACAAAGACGTAAGTGTATATTCACCATCTAAAAAGAAAATCTACAACATTCCCGAAGTAATTGAGGAATTTGGTATTCACCCACATAATTTTATCAATTTCAGAATAATTGATGGTGATAAATCCGATAATGTAGAGGGCATTTCAGGATTAGGATTGAAAACTATTCTTAAAGCATTTCCAATATTAGCAGATGAGGAAGTTCATACTACTGATTCTATGTTAGAATACATTAACTCGCAACCAAAAAAGGTAAAAGGACACGAATTGTTTGAAAATAACTTGGAATTATTAAAAAGAAATCGTAAGTTGTTTCAACTATCCGAACCAACATTTAGTGGTAATCTTCGAATGAAAATTATAGATAGATTTGAAGAATCACCACCAAAGTTCAGTAAGCAAGAATTCCTAAAAGTAGGATTGAAAGCCCGTATATTGGATTCGTTTCCAAATGTTACGGACTGGTTACAATCCACATTTTCTCACATAGCAAAATTTTAAAAAAATGACAAACAAATTAGTAAAGCCGTTAGGAGATAGAGTTCTACTAACAGAATTAGCACCAGAAGTTTCACAAACTGCAGGTGGTATTATTATACCCGATTCAGTAAGAAGTGAAGATGTAAAAAGAGCAAAGGTAGAATCAACAGGACCTGGCATTTATACGCAAAGTGGAACATTGATTCCAATGAATGTTGAAGTAGGTGATGAAGTAATTCTCCCACCATACCATCAAGGACAAGAAATTAAAATTGGTGGGAACAAATATATCCTATTAAGAGAATCGGAAATTTTAATGGTAGTTAAATAATTTAAATTAAACACGGAACAGATGAAGTGTATCAAAAGTAAAGAAGGAGAAATCCGCAGAGTAAAAGAAGAAGAAGCAGACTTAAAAGTGTTACAATATGGTTGGGTGTTCGTACCCAAATCAGAATGGAAAGCGTTAAGAAAGCCAATCAAAACCGAAGTAGTTGCGGAAGTAGCCGAATTATCGATTGAAGAAAAAAAATTAGCAAGAAAGAAACGTAAAAAATAATGGAAGCAGTAGATACATTGGTAAAGTATGGACAATCGTATCAATCTAAAGTTGTTGCTTCTCTTATAACAGATGTCAAGTTTCTTGAACAGGTAAACGAAATTACTAAACCTACATTCTTTGAATCGCAAGCAAATCAATGGATTATAAATTCTCTACTAGATTACTTTAATGAGTACAGAGCAGTTCCTACAATGGAAGTGTTCAAAATTAAAGTAGGAACTATAGATGATAAAGGTTTAAAACAAACGGTAGTTGACCAACTTAAAAATGTATATTTACAGGTTGGTTCAGAAGATTTACCTTATGTAAAGAAAGAATACCTTACATTTGCTAAAAATCAGAAAGTTAAAGATGCCCTTCTAAAATCGGTAGATTTGCTCAAAGCAGGAAACTACGATAAGATTATAGATACGATGATGGCGGCATCCAAAGTTGGTGTAGAATCTGATTTAGGATTGGATTATATTGAAAACTTTGAATCCATTATGGAGGATGTTAAGAGAGATTCTAGTCCAACTGGATGGGATGTTATCGATGAACTAATGGATGGTGGACTAGGACCTGGAGAATTAGGAGTAGTTATGGCACCATCGGGTATTGGTAAAAGTTGGTTCTTATCTAAAATAGCGTGTTCCGCATTGGAAAGAGGAATTGATGTGTTACATTATACTTTGGAATTATCCGAAAGTTATGTAGGGCAGAGATACACAACAATTCTTACAGGTATCCAAACATCGGAGCATAAGGAAAGAAAGAATGAGATTATTCGTAAAATCAAACAGATTCCAGGTAGAGTTCGTATCAAATACTATCCACCTCAATTTGCATCAGCAAAAACAATTGCTGCTCATATTGAAAAAGTAAGACAGGTTGGGTTTAATCCTAAATTGATTATCATCGATTACGCGGACTTATTGAAATCGGGTAATGGTAATAGAGATGGATTATATGCTGAATTGGGTGGAATCTATGAAGAGTTGAGAGGATTGAGTGGTGAAGCACAAATACCAGTATGGACTGCAACCCAAACCAATAGAGCAGCTATTGACCACGAAGTTATTCAGGCTGATTCGGTTGGTGACTCGTATAAGAAAGTACAAACTGCTGATTTTATTATGAGTGTTAGTAGAAAAACAAAGGATAAGTTATCAAACACAGGTCGTATTCACATCGTTAAGAATCGATTTGGACCTGATGGAATGACATTTCCTGCAAAGATTGATACCTTTCATGGAGTTATGGATGTATACGCTGCAACTTCAATTGATGGAATGGCTTCTACAAAAGATAGTAAAAACGGAGAGGGATTAGAGAAAAAATTATTACACAAAAAGTATGTTGAGAATATGGGATAATTGTATAAAGTTTTCTAAAGAAAATAGAAAATTTGTAAGTTCATTAGATAGTTATACCTACAATTCAAAACATAAATAAATTAAAAATATGAGTAAATTATTTACAGAAAGAATCCCATATAAACCATTCGAATATCCAGATTATTACAATGAGGGTTGGTTGAAACAAATGCAGGCATTTTGGTTGCATACTGAAATACCAATGCAGATGGATGTGAAAGATTGGAATGAGAATTTAACAAAAGAAGAAAAGCATTTAGTAGGTAATATACTTTTAGGATTTGCTCAAACCGAATGTGCCGTTTCTGATTATTGGACTGGTATGGTTACTAAATGGTTTCCAAAGCATGAAATCCGTCAGATGGCAATGGCATTTGGTTCTCAAGAAACAATACATTCAGTTGCATATTCTTATCTAAATGAAACATTGGGATTAGATGACTTCGCAGGTTTTATGCATGATGAAGTTATGAAAGAAAGATTTGAATTACTAACCAATGTAACTGCCGAATGGACACCTGAAGATTTAAAAACAAATCATCAGGCTAGAGTTGAGGTAGCACGTTCACTTGCTATATTTTCAGCATTCACAGAGGGTGTAGCACTTTATTCATCATTTGCAGTTCTTTATAGTTTTCAAATGCGAAACTTATTAAAAGGAATTGGACAACAAATGAAGTGGAGTGTTAGAGATGAATCACTACATTCAAAGATGGGTTGCCAGTTATTCAGGCATATGTGTGAAGAGTATCCTGAATTGTTAGAAGAAGCAAAAGCTGATATCTACAAAGCAGCTGAAATTATTAGAGATTTGGAACATAAATTCATTGATAAAATTTTTGAAATGGGTGATTTGGAGAATCTTAAAAAAGATGACCTAAAGGAATTCATTACAAAAAGAGTTAATGAGAAGTTAGCAGAATTGGGATACACCCCCATCAAAGGTGGAGATGACTACTTTGAGTTTGATGAGAAGAAAGCATCTGAATTGGATTGGTTTTATCATCTTACGGGAGGTGTTACACATACCGACTTCTTTGCAATCAGACCAACTGATTATTCAAAGGCAGGAGAAGGTGAAAATTGGGATGATATATTTTAAAAAAGATTATGAGAAATTACGGAGAAGAATACGGATGGGAAGTAGATGTTGATTTCCCATCTTGGGGAAATAATGAGATATATGTAAAAACTATATCTAAAACTTACCTACAAGCTGGTGAAAAACCAAAGGATGCATATTGGAGAGTTGCTACGGCAGTTGCTAAAAGATTGGAGAAACCACAATTGGCAACAAAGTTCTTTGATTACATTTGGAAAGGATGGTTGTGTTTAGCAACGCCTGTATTATCAAATACTGGTACTGATAGAGGTTTACCAATCTCATGTTTCGGTATTGATGTAGGTGATAGTATCTATGAAATTGGTTCTAAAAATTTAGAATTGATGTTGTTGGCAAAGCATGGTGGTGGTGTTGGTATTGGTATCAATATGATTAGACCAGCAGGTAGTAAAATTACTGGTAACGGAACATCCGATGGTATTGTACCATTTGCTAAAATCTATGATTCAACTATTCTTGCTACAAATCAAGGTTCAGTTCGTAGAGGAGCAGCATCGGTAAACATTAAAGTAGAACATAAGGATTTTGAAGATTTTTTAGAAATCAGAGAACCAAAGGGAGATGTGAATCGTCAATCACTTAACTTACATCAATGTGTTGTGGTTAGTGATAGGTTTATGAGAAAGGTAGAAGAAGGTGATTCGGAAGCTCGTAGAAAATGGGGTAAGATACTTCAGAAAAGAAAAGCAACTGGTGAACCGTACATTATGTACAAGGGAAATGTAAACAAAGCAAATCCTGAAATGTATAAAAAGAATGGATTGAAAGTTCATATGACCAACATTTGTTCTGAAATCGTTCTACACACCGATGAACAACATTCATTTGTTTGCTGTTTATCATCACTGAATTTAGCTAAATACGATGAGTGGAAAGATACCGATTTGATATATACTTCTACTATATTTTTAGATGGTGTGTTGGAAGAATTTATCCAAAGAGCTAAAAATATGAAAGGATTTGAGAATTCAGTTCGTTCAGCAGAAAGAGGTAGAGCATTAGGATTAGGTGTATTGGGATGGCACACTTACTTACAACAAAAAGGATTACCATTTGAAGGTTTACAAGCTCAATTTGAAACTCGTAAGATTTTCTCTCAATTAAAGATTGAATCTGAAAGAGCAAGTAGATGGTTAGCTAGTGAATATGGTGAACCACTATGGTGTAAAGAGAGTGGTATGAGAAATACACATTTGAGAGCAGTAGCACCTACGGTATCAAACTCTAAATTGAGTGGTAATGTTAGTAGTGGTATTGAACCTTGGGCAGCAAATGTGTTTACAGAACAAACTGCAAAGGGTACATTCATTAGAAAGAATCCTGAATTGGAAAGAGTACTTCGTAAGATTGGAAAAAATACCAAAGAGGTATGGGATAAGATTTTAGCAGATGGTGGTTCAGTACAAGATTTGGACTTTTTAGATGATTACTGTTTTTCAGATGGTAAGTTACTTGAATGTAAAGAAGTATCTATAGATGAAAGAGCACACAGATGTAATTCAGTTAAAGATGTATTCAAAACATTTAAAGAAATCAACCAATTAGATTTAGTAAGACAAGCAGGTGTTAGACAACAATATATCGACCAAGCAGTTTCCCTAAATTTGGCATTCCCTGCAACCGCAGAACCAAAGTGGATTAATCAAATTCATATGGAAGCTTGGAAACAAGGAGTAAAAACATTATATTATATGAGAACCGAATCAGTTTTAAGAGGTGATATTGCAGCAAAGGCAATGGACCCAGAATGTGTAAGTTGTGAAGGATAAACAATTAAAAAACAATACTATGAGTGAAAACAAAATTGACAAAGGAAAGGTAGCTAAAAAACTACTTCAATTAGAAAAAAAGCTAAATAGAGTTGAAGAAAACGAAAATCCGTTAGACAGAAAATTAAAGCAAGTTAGAAAATTTAAGTTAATTGAAAAATTAAAAGGAAAACCAAAAAATAAAAAATATGTTAACAGTAAAGAAATTTAGTGCATCTTGGTGTGGTCCATGTAGAGCATTGGCACCAGTAATTAACGAAGTTAAAACTCAATTTTCAAATGTAAAATTTGAAGATTATGATGTGGATGAGGCATATAATGAAGCAACTAAATACTCAATTCGTTCAGTACCAACAATTGTGATAGAAAAGAACGGTGTAGAGGTTGAAAGATTTACTGGTGTATCTTCTAAATTAACATATATGAATGCGTTAAATGAGCACTTAAAGTAAAATTTTTCTAAAATAGTTATGTGTGGAATAATCGGCGGAAACGCATTTAATAGTAAAGAACAGGTAGAGTTATCTCTTAAAAAAATAATACATAGAGGACGGGATAACTCTACCGTCATTGAACCATTAAACGGATTGTTTATGGCTCATAATCGTTTGTCAATCCAAGACCTTTCTGAAATAGCAAACCAACCATTTGAAGATGTGGATGGGGAGGTTGTTGTTGTATTCAATGGAGAACTTTGGAAAAATACAATAGATGAGTATTCGTATTTAAGAAATGAATACAAAACAAAAACAGAAAGTTCAGATACCGAATTGTTGGCATTGATGTACAAAAAATTTGGACATGAACCAATTGATTTTATGAAACGATTGGATGGTATGTTCAGTTTTTGTATATACGATAGAAAATCTAATTTTTTATTTTTAGGAAGAGATTTTATTGGTAGACTTCCTTTTTATTATTTGGAAGATGCTGATAGAAAAATAGCATTTGCTAGTGAGATAAAAGCATTAACGGATTCGTTTAAAGTAAATTATCATCACGCAAATAAAAATTCAAAGGATAGAAAAGAAGAAATTATACGAACGGTAACACCTGGTACTTGTATGATTTACTATTTGGAAACAGGTGATACACATACCCACACTTATTTTAATTTCAATGACTTCTTAAAAAAAGATACTGATTCAAATGATTTAGGATTAGAACACTATACATCTAAATTGAATTTGTTATTAAACAAAGCAGTTGATAATGAGTTAATAGCAGATGTTCCTATTTGTACAATTTTAAGTGGTGGAATAGATTCAGTAATTATTACATATCTGTTGAGTAAGCGTGTTAAAAATCTAAAAGCATTTGTTGTAAATGTAACATCTGGCACAAGAAAAGCAAACTTAAAAGATGACTTGTATTACGCAAGAGAATTCAGTAAAGAAATTGGTATTGAGTTAATAGAAGTAAATGTTACCAAAGAAGAAATAGTTGATAAATTAAAAGAATCAATTTACGCATCCGAAGATTGGAAGTGGACTCAAATATCTCCAGCAGTAGCACAATTGTTTTTGGCAAAAGAAATTGACAATCGTGGTTTTAAAGTTGTGTTTGGTGGTGAAGGTAGTGATGAGATATTTGCAAGTTACGGAGATGTATTTCGATGGAGTTGGCAAGACCCAAAATTGTATCATTCAAAACGAGTTCAATTGTTAAGAGAGTTACATAGAAGTAATTTGATTAGAACAAACAAAGCAATGATGTATGGTGGTACTGTTGAATTAAGAACACCGTTTTTAGATAAAACTTTAGTTGAATTTGGATTACAAACACCAACACGATATAGAGATGAAGCAAATGGTAGGGGAAAAATTATGAAATATCTTTTACGGAAATCATTTGAGGGTGAAATATCGGATGAAATTCTATGGAGACCTAAAAAAACATTTCAAGTTGGATGTCATACCGATTTTTTAAAGCAAGAAAAAGATAAAATCAAAGAATACTTTGATGAATCATTTATAAAATATGACAATAAATCAACCCTTAAAAAGTTTACAAATGTATAACGATGTATTATTAAAAGATAAAGCTGATATTGTAGAATCCGTTTTAGAAAGATTACCGAATGTACAAGTATTGGGTGCATACGAAAGACCAAAAGATACATATCCAGAAGTTAAGGTTCTTTCTGTTAAGTTTTCAAAGATTGGCAAACAAACTTTAAATAAGTATCCAAATTTAGAATGGATAGTTTGTCGTTCACATGGTGTGGATATGGTAAACTTAAAAGATTGTAAAGATAAGAACATCGGAGTTGTTGCATTATCACCAACTGCAGTACCTTGTGCAAATTGGATTAAAGATAAGATTAAAGAAGATGATGCGGTATTGATATTTGGTAACGGTAGTATCAGTAAAGAGTTACAAAAACACATTGGAAATTTCAATGTTGTTAATACCAAAACTGCACAAGAAGAAGTGGATAGATATTTAGCATTTGCTAAAACTATTGTAATTACACTACCTTTAAATGATAGTACAAAGGGATATTTTGATGATGTATTGTTTTCAAAAATACGAAAAGAAGTTGATATAATTTCTATTAGTAGAGGAGAAGTAATCAGTAATCCTGCGTTAGTTAATTTCATAGCAAGTGGTAAGTTAAAGCAAGGACACTTTGATATGCTAACATCCGACCATAGACCTCAAATAACAGAATTTCCAAACATCAGATATTATGAACACGTATCTTGGAGTTACAATCAACCAATTATTAAAGGTAAGATTGGTGGGTATGTTAATAGTAACTTTGCAGATGATTTGAAAAAACTAATTGATAAATGTAAAGAAAACACTATAGAAGATGCCCATCTAAAAAGACACGAAAGAGTATGGTTTTAAATACAAATACACCATTAGAGGTGTATGAATTGAAAGGTAGAAAGGTTTGGGTTAAGCGAGATGATTTGATGGGTGATGGTGAATCACTACCACCTTGGGGAAAAATTGAAGCAATCTATAATTTAGTAGATAAGTATGTTGATAGGTCAAAACCTTTAACCCACTTGGTAGTAAACGGAAGTTGGTCTGGTTGGGCATTAGCTGCGATATGTGAGGAGTTAGGGATAGACTTCATATATTCGTATCCTGACAATAAAGTAATCAGCCAGGCCCTAATAGAAAAGGTTAAAACACTACACCCCAAAACGATATTCAATCCTATTCAAAACAACATACAGGATATAATGTATGCTCAATTAAAAAATTCATCGGTAGGAAAATGGCAGTTATTACCTTATGCATTCAACGATGGTTTCTATGTTGATTACATGGAAAAAAAGATGGAAAGGGTTTTGGAAGAAAAGGGTGATTTTAAACATTTAGTAGTTTCATCGGGTGAGGGAGTAACATCATCTGGATTGATTAAAAAATTCGTAGGGCAAAGGAATAACTTTTGGGAAAAACCAGATAGACACGCTTGGAGTACTTGTGTTTCATCTTACAGAACGGTCAAAGGAACGTATGTACAACACAATGTATATGACCCAACCAATGTTCATATTGAAAAATCAGAGTATGGATTTAACGATAGGTTAGATAATTTTGAAGCACCATTTCCTTGCAATCAATTTTGGGATATTAAACAGTGGAAATGGTTATCGGATAACATTGAAAAATTAGATGGAGATATACTATTTTGGAACATTGGAGGAAGATGGATTTTTTCTTAAAAAGTAAATGAGAAAGTGCTTGATATTTCGAAATACTTTTCTTATATTTGTATTAATAACGGGTTGAATTACCTTTTAAACTTCATAGAATTATGAGATACTCAAAAAAAATTGATAAGGCTTTGTTAGACAGAGCTAATCTATCAGGTATCGTTCTCACCAAAGAAGAACAAATCAGAAATGTAATAGAAAACTTCAATAACTCATCAAGTACGTGGGGAACATTGAAAGAACTAACCTATCGAGATTTACTGTTTCATTATGAACCTATATCTTTTAGAGATGTGCAGTATAATGTAAAACCTGTAATGTCTACAACAATATTTTTACCATCAAAAGGACAAAGGGGTAAATCTTCGGTAATAAGAACTCTTAATAAGAACGAAGATTGTGGAACATCTACTTGGGATTACGATAGTATTAGTGATGGTTTTATATCTTGGATTACACACAGTTCAATTCCAACTTTAAAAATAAATACAGATACTTATGGAGAATTTAAATTAGTTGGTATATGGGATGGTGAAAGTAAATTTCAATTAGTATGGAGATGGTTTAGTTATTTTACCGATTCAAAAGTATGGAAAGTTCTTGATGAAAAAGGAGAATTTAATGAAGTTGAAAACAGATATATTAAAAATTCTAATAGATGGGAAAACGGTAAAAATTCAGATTTATTAAATCTTTTAAAATTAGCATTAGGTGCTTTTAAAGATGATTTTGTAATTACAAAAAATCAATTTTTAACTGTTAGTTGGTTAAAAGAGAATGGATATTTTAAATTAATTAATTCAATTCTTGATTTAAAACCAAATGTAATATTAGAAAGAAAAAGTAATGGATGTGAAAGTGAATCGTATCATAGAGAAGGTAAACGAGGTGCCGGACAATCGGATGTGAATTTATCAATGACTATGGTAAAAGATGCTTGGCATGATAATGTAGTATATGATAATAGTAAAAATCCAAGAGATGTACATAAACCAGCCATTTTATCCGCATGTTTTGCAAAATCTGATAAAAACAATCCATTTTTTAGAGTAATTAATGATAATATTCATGGTTCTGAATATAATGAATATGATAGATACATTTATCATTTTCTTACATCATGTTTAATTCAAATTAATGGTGCGGATATTAAAAGTGATTATGGTTTAAAGCGTTATCAAAATTGGTTTTATAATGGTTTAGCTAGGCCGTTTGATAAAGGAACTAAAATAGTTCAAGAGACTGTTGCCGAATATATTGAATATTCCGAAAGAAACAAACGAAATGTAAAGCAATTAGAATCCGAATTTCTAAAAGTTTTTAATATGGTTGAAGCTACATTAGGATATAATAGAATTCAAAATTCACAAAAAAATGTTGGGTTAAATAACGAGAAAATAATTCAACTATGGAATACTCATTTACAAAAGGAAACCGAAATAATTAGAGAATATCTTAAAAATATTGGTATAGATAAACCTGGTAATTTAGGTACTGTTAATAAGTTGAGATTACAACAAAAAGAATTACTTTATCCAATATTATTAAATACTATTGATTTTGTATTACAAAACAAAAATCTATCCGAAACACATATTACAGATGTGCTTAATAGAGTTATTGAAATTACAACTCAAAAGTGGTTAGATTTTGTTTGGAATTTTGAAATTGATTTATATGAAGGACCTAAATCATTTTTTAAATTTGAGTATAATATTGATGATTGGAAAGATGTATGTAGAGCATCGGATTTAGATGATAGAAATGATACGCCTACATTTGGTCCATTATATCATTTTAAAGGTGGTAATATCGAAAAAATATATGCAGTTATAGATACATTTTTCATTGATGTTGTAAAACCAGTTTTAGATTTAGAATATATAGATGCATCAACTACTTCAAAAGAAAGATTGAAATTTTTAAATTTTCTTAAAAAAGAAATAAAAAATAACGATTTATCAAATTTTAAAATCTTTAATACGCGTGATGGAATACTTCGTAAAGTTGAAGAATTTGATGTTGGGCATTTAGAAGCTGATTCGGATGGTGGAGTTCTTCGTGATAAAATGTGGATATTTGAGTTTAATAAAGATAATAGACATAAATTTAAACTAAATCAAAAATCATTTGACTTATTTTGGAAAGAAATGATTGCAAATTGCAATGATACTCTAAATAAAAGAAAGATTGAATTCATTGAAGATAGCGATAATGAAGCAAAAGAAGAAGATTACAACAACGCAAAGAAAGCACGAGAAAATTTAAAAATTGTACTTTCTTATTTTGAAATTGAATATAATAGCAGTTATTCTTTTAAAAGTGGAAATGTTGTTTTAGATTCTTATGTTACGGAATTACAGAATAATTAATTATTAAGTTATGTATATAGAATACTTTAACAAGTTCAAAAATATGGCTCCATACCTTCACATCAATAGTGAAGAGTGGAGTTATATTAAAAGCACTTTTGACAGAGATGATGTAAAAGACTCTCTTGCGCAATTGTGTATGGAATACGAATTACCGTATGCCGAAATCACAGAAACCGAAGCTAGAAAGGAATACCTTGCTCTCAAAGGAACTCGTTACAACGAACTACTTAAAGAGGGTGAGTGGTTTCCTCGTAAAGCATCGGAAAGTAATTATCCTTTAACATTCAGAGGTAAGAAGCAATTTGTAAAAAGGTTAAACACTGGTAACTCTGCATCCAATTTCTTTCAACAAGCAAATCGTTGGAGTGTAGACGGCACCGTTTCGCCAGGTCCTCATAGAACGTGGGCAAGTAAGGATTTTATGACGTCTTTAATGGGTGGGTTATACACTCTTAAATTTGATGAAGTAGGAAGAAACGAACTGCGAGTTTGTTTGAGTTTAAGAAAGTACATTTGCTCACAATTCAAACCCAATGTTGCCAAAGCACTTTACGATATGGTAGGTGCAAAAAATGTGTTAGACATATCGGCGGGATGGGGAGATAGATTGTGTGGATTTATGGCATCTGAAAAAGGAGAACATTATGTGGGTATTGACCCGAGAAAAGAAAATCACCCAATTTATGAACAACAGGCAGAATTTTATAGAAAGAATAACGGATTCTTCGAAACGGATAAAAAAGCCACATTCCATTGCTCACCAGCTGAAGACATGGATTATAGTGAGTACACCGATTATTTTGACATTGTTTTCAGCTCACCCCCATATTTCAATGTTGAACGATATTCTTATGACGATACCCAAAGTTGGGTTCGATACAACAACATTGATGCATGGAATAAATTATTCTTACATAAAACAATCGAAAAGGTTTGGCCTACTATTAGAAAGGGTGGGTATTTAGCAATTAACATTGCAGATGTATATGCATCTTCCAAAGGGGATGGTAAAGGATACCAAGAAATAACAAACCCTATGAACGATTACATCAAATCATTGGGAGGTATCTATGAAGGGTGTTTAGGGATGGAGATGGCAAAGAGACCAGGTTCAGCAGGTGCAGGAGCAATTATAGAAGGGGATGAGGAAAGATATACAGAAGAAGCTTTATTAAAAGCGGAAGAAGCAAAAAACAAAACATTTTGTGAGCCAGTATGGATATGGAAAAAACCATAATGACTTGTAAATACCAAAAAAATATATTATATTCGTAAACAATTAAATTTTAAAAAACATGAACAAAACAAGAATTACAAGATTTATCCAAAAGTACAATTTGGCAGGATTAGTAGAATCGGTTGCATGGAAAGCAGCAGATGGGAAATTGGTTACTCGTTTTATCTCCGATGATAAGACGGTATTAGGTGAAATTCAACTAGATAATTTCACGCAAACAACACCTAATTTAGGTATTTACACAACATCTCAATTGACAAAATTGTTATCAGTTGTAGGTGATGATGTTGAACTGGATGTTCAGCAAGTTGATGGAAAGGCTGTAAGTCTATTTATCAAAAGTGATGACACAAAAGCTCAATTCCAATTAGCGGATTTAGCAGTTATTCCATCAGTTCCGGATTTGAAATCTCTACCAGAATTTGATGTTGAAATCGCATTTGATGGTAAATTTATTGACAAATTTATCAAAGCTAAAAACGCACTATCTGATGTAGACACATTTACCGTTCTTACAAAGAATAGTGAATTGAAACTTGTATTAGGTTATTCAAATGTAAATTCAACTCTAATTGAATTTTCAGTTAACAAAGATTATAGTGAAGAAGTTAAACCTATTTCATTCTCCGCAAAGTATCTCAAAGAGATTTTCTCTGCAAACAAAGAAGCTACTTCGGTAGTATTAAAAATATCTACTTCAGGATTGGCGCACGTTGAATTCAAAATTGATGATTTCACTGCAAACTATTATTTGGTAGAAGTACAATTAACCGCATAAAATGAGCTTCAACTATACAAAGAAGTATTTTTACGAAAGAAACGATTGGATTTATTCGCCTGAAATAAATCTTAAATACGAAGATGTATTGAAAATGCCATTCACTAAATTTGGAGAGTGGGTGGCATTCTTTCGTAAAACTGCCGTTGAAAGATGGGCAGCTACAAACGCACCTCCAAGAATTGGTATAGATGAAGCGGAAATCATAGAAAACTTTTCTAAACTACAAACCTATAAGGTAGATAAGTTTGAAGAAAGAGATGATGATGGTAATGAAGTAATTTTTAACTTCAATAAATTCGCTACTCCTGTAAATCAATTTTTTCCTGCAATGTATAAGACTGGTATTGGTGGTTCTTCATACGATAAACCAAAACCATCCATTTATGATATATTTGTAGATGATGCATATTTGCCAGAGTTTATTAAGCAAATGCGAAGATTGACTAGGCAAGATGGTATGTATCGTTTTTCTAAAACCCTACACTTAAATCACAAAGATTTTCATAACTCACATATTCAGAGTGGTAAGGAATGGATTGAAAGATGGGCAGCGGGTGAAGTTCAAGAAGGACATGGATTTTGTTTATCACAGGCAGATAGTAAAGTTCCATCTCCACCAATTACTGCACAGGAAGTAAAGGATTTATACAAAGCAGGTATATTAAAGTATGAGAATATCTCATCACTTAAAACTGCGGATTGGGGAGATAATATTGACAATTTAGTTGATATTCCAAAACAACCTATACAGATTAAAACATATCCGTTTGGTCAAACTATCTTTCCAGAAGCAACTGCAGCATTCCGTATTGGTATGGGAACACAGGCAGCAGTAAATTTTCCACCACTAACTGCGAAGTATCTGTATCAAAGATTTACAGAACACATTAAAACGCAAGATGTAATCAATGTGTATGACCCATCCGCAGGTTGGGGTGGTAGGATATTAGGTGCATTGAGTGTGGATGATAGAAATATTCATTATATTGGTAATGACCCAAATACTGAAAATTTTATTCCTGAAATTCAAAAGACTAGGTATGAGTATTTAGGTGAATTCTTTAATAGTAAAGTACCTGGAGCTGCAAATCCATTTTGGGGGCATAAATCAACGTATGAAATATTTACAACGGGTTCTGAAATAATTCATTTAGATGCCAGATTTGAGAAATACAAAGGTAAATTAGATTTTGTATTTACATCACCACCTTACTTTGATAGAGAGAGATATTCAGATGATGAATCTCAATCATTTAAGAAGTTCAATAACTACGATAGTTGGAGAGATGGATTCCTACTACCTACTTTAACAACCGCGTATGAGTATTTACGAAACGATAGATACATCTGTTGGAACATTGCCGATATTAAAGTTGGTTCTGATAAGTGGTTTACTTTAGAACAAGATTCAATTGATATATTGGTTGAATTAGGAATGGAGTATAAAGGTAAGTTGAGAATGACAATGTCTCCAATGACTGGAGTTGATTTGAGTGGAGTGAAAAATAGTATGAAAATAGGTGGTACATCCTACAAATATGAACCAATCTTTATTTTCTACAAACCTTAAAAATAACAAATGTATCAGAACATATTTTACGAAAGAACCCAAAATCTTATCCATCTATGGGATGATAAAAATGGTTATCAAACATTCCCATATCGAAAGTATGCATATAAGAAAGACCCGTACGGTCAGCATACATCAATGCATGGTGATAGATTGACTCGTATTTCAAAGTGGGAAAAGGATGAAGCTGAAGATTTGTTTGAATCAGATGTACCCGAAACCACTAGAGTATTAGTTGATATATACGATTCCGACACTCCATCAAAAGGAAACAGAACAATGACCTTTGATATAGAAGTTGAAATGGTTAGTGGGTTGCCTAATACTCAATTTGCACAAAATGAAATTACTGCAATAGCATCACATGATGGTGTAACTAAATTGTACGATGTATTTGTATTAGATAAAGCAAGGAAAGTTAAAAACAATGCAAAACAATTCAGTAAAGATGGTAGAGATGTCAAACTGCATATTTTTGATAATGAAAAAAATCTTCTAATTGCATTTCTTAATTATTATGAGGAAGTCAATCCAACTATTTTAACAGGTTGGAACATTGACTTCTTTGATATTCCATATCTTTACAATCGTATTAAGAATGTATGTGGGGAAGGACATGCTAAAAGATTATCTCCGATTGGACAAACCTTTTATTCACCTTACAGACAGAAGTGGAGTTTTGCGGGTGTATCTATTTTGGATTATATCAATCTCTATAAGAACTATAACTATGGGTTAGAATCATCCTATACTCTAAATCACATTGCTACCAAAGAATTGGGTAGAGGTAAGGTTGAGTATGAAGGAAGTTTGGATGATTTGTTTGAGAATGATTTGGAGAAGTTTATTGAATATAACATTGTCGATGTGGACTTGGTTGTATCAATGGATGAGAAACTTCAATTCATTGAATTATGTAGAGCGATTTGCCACGCAGGATTTGTTCCGTATGAAGATTATATGTTTTCATCGAAGTATTTGGAGGGAGCATGTTTAGCATATCTTAAAACTAAAGGGTTGGTAGCACCAAACAAACCGAAGGATAGGAAAGAAAAGATGCAGGCACTTCGTGATAATAACGAAGAGAAGTTTATCGGAGCTTATGTAAAAGAACCCATTGTTGGAAAGTATGATTGGATTTATGACTTGGACTTAACATCTCTATATCCATCAATCATTATGACCCTAAACATTTCACCTGAAACCAAAATTGGAAAGATTAAAGATTGGGATGCCGAACATTGGGTTAGAGGTGGAAATGATAGGTATACGATTGTAGGTGCAGGTGGTGATACATATGATTACACCAAAGAAGAATTAAAAGATGTAATCAAAGATAGTAATTTAGGAGTAGCTGCAAACGGAGTGTTGTATAATCAAGATAAACCAGGATTGATTGCAGATATTTTGGATACATGGTTTAAGCAGAGGGTTGAATTTCGTAAATTAGAAAAACAATATGGTGAAGCAGGTGATACCGAAAAGTATGAATTCTATGCTAAAAGACAGTTGGTACAAAAGATTCTTCTAAACTCAATGTATGGAGTATTGGGATTACCAGCATTCCGTTTCTATGATATTGATAATGCAGAGGCAGTTACGATTACGGGTCAGACTGTAATTAAGAAAACTGCAGAAATGGCTAACATCAAATATAATAAGGAGTTAGGTACGAAAGAAGATTATAATGTATACATCGATACTGATTCCATTTATATGATGGCAGAACCATTGGTAAAACATCGTTATCCAGAATATAAGACATTTGACCAAAACCGAATGGCACAGGAGGTCAACATTATAGCCGATGAAACTCAATCATTCCTTAATTCATTTTATGATTTATTAGCGGAAAGATTCTTCTGTATTCCAAAAGATAAACACAGATTTGAAATTAAGAAGGAATATATCAGTAAAGCAGGATTTTGGGTAGCAAAGAAAAGATACGCACAATGGATGATTTTGAAAAATGGTATCCCTTGTGATAAGTTGGATGTGAAAGGATTGGATGTAGTTCGTTCATCATTCCCAAAAGCATTTCAGGATTATATGTCCGGAATGTTAAAGGATATTCTTATGGGAAAAGATAATGATTATGTTGATAAGAAGTTATTGGATTTCAAAAAGAGTATGATGACTTTACCTGTTAATAAAATAGCAAAGGGTGGTGCCATTAAGGAATTAAGTAAATACGATAATGGTAAATGGAGAAAAGATAGTGGATTACAGATTGCTAACTTTGAGAAAGGAACTCCTGCACACGTGAAAGCAGGTATATCATACAATCGATTGTTGAAATTCTTTGACTGTCCGTTTAAGCACGAACCAATTAGAGATGGTGATAAGGTTAAGTGGGTGTATTTAAAGCAAAATCCATTAGGATTAGATACAGTTGCATTCAAAGATTACAATGACCCAAAAGAGATTATGGACTTCGTAGAACAATATGTAGATAGAGATATGATTTTCAAAGCAGAATTGGAAAACAAATTAGATGATTTTTATAAAGCATTGAAGTGGGAAAAAGCATCAACTGAAACACAAACTGCGAAAAAGTTTTTTACATTTTAATTATGGAAAGTTTAAAATTTTGGAATCCAAATGGATTTGATATAGCAAGTTATAAGTGGCTATTAAAAGAAAGAAAGAATAAAGAATTATTAGGAAACGGTTCAGATGCTGGAACTTGTTATTATACATTCAATGAGTTAGGATTTAGAGGTGATTCACCTAAAAAGAAAGGATTGAAAATAATGTCAGTTGGATGTTCTCACACTGAAGGAATAGGTGTACATGATAGACAAACTTGGTCACATTGTTTATCTAGAATGATACCAAATGGTGTTGATTTAAATTTGGGTATAAGTGGTAGAAGTAATGATTATATTGCCAGAAGTATTTTAACTTGGGTAGACGAATTAAAACCATCAATAGTATTGGTGATGTACACATATCCTCATAGGAGAGAATTCTACAGAGATAATGGTGATGTAGAACCATACCACCCAAATCCTTGGGGATATTTTGATGAAGAAAAAGAAGGTAGAATGATATGGGCTAATAAAATTGCATCATCAAATGATAAAGAAGATTTTATAAATTGGTATAAAAATCACCAATTAATAACTTATTATTTGAAATCAAAACAAATTCCGTTTATTTGGAATGGTACATTTGTTGGGACGGAATATACCGATGAAAGTAGATTTGATGGTGATTATCCAAATTTTAAAGATAGTCACACACATGCAACATCACTTCAAAATGAAGAATACGCAAAAAATCTATACAAATATATTAAAGAAAATTTTGAAATATAAAAAAAATAAACTAAATTACGAAAAATAAATTATATACAATGAAAAAGCAATTAGAATTATTTCCGGAAGAGAAATTACAAAATCAGGATGCAGATATTATTGGTGTATCTGAAGCAACTCCAATCGCAGATGTAGAATGGTGTTTTCAATTTTTTAATAATGAGCCTATAGTGTTTGCATGGTCAGATGAAAATTCAGAGCCATCACCATTAACATTACGAATCCAACCAATAGAAGGACAAGGATTAAATTTTCAACAAAATGGAATGCAGTTCACAATCTTCCCAAGACCAATTTCGGAAGAATCAAAATTAGAGAGAGAAAAATCTAAAGAAAATAACTAATTATTATGAGCTTTTTTCAAAACGATATTAGTAAGAGAGAGCATAGTTTGTGGGTGGAGAAATACCGCCCACAAACACTTTCCGAATATGTAGGTAATGAAACCGTAAAGGAAACCATTCAGCAGTATTTGGATAATAATGATATTCCACATTTGTTATTACATGGTAAAGCAGGAACTGGTAAAACCACACTTGCAAAACTAATTGTAAATACAATCAAATGTGATAGTATGATTATCAACGCATCGGATGAGAACAACGTAGATACAGTTCGTAATAAGGTGAAGAACTTCGCATCCTCTATGGGATTTGCAGGATTTAAGATTATCATTTTGGATGAGTTTGATTATATGACTCCAAACGCACAGGCAATCTTGCGTAACTTAATGGAGACATTCTCTAAACATTGTAGATTTATCTTAACGTGTAACTATCACGAAAAGATTATTGACCCAATCAAAAGTAGATGCCAAACATTTGCAATCACACCACCTACAAAGAAAGATGTTGCAATTCAGGTTACTAGAATTTTAGATGCTGAAAAAATCAAATACGATGTTAAGAATGTTGCTGATATTATCAGTTCATATTATCCTGATATTCGTAGAATCTTAAATACTTGCCAATTACAATCTGCAAAAGGAGAGTTGAAAGTAGACCATCAAATTATGGTTGAATCTAATTTCCAAACAAAATTGGTAGATTTGTTAAAAGCAAATGATGATAAGAGAAATATGTTTATGAATATCAGACAAGCAGTTGCTGATAATAGATTAAACGATTATTCGGAAATGTATTCTATGTTATATAGTAGAGTTGATGAATACGCAGCAGGTAATACTGCCAATGTAATCTTAACTATTGCAGAAGGATTATCCAAAGATGCATTAGTAGTAGATAAAGAAATAGTGTTTATGAGTACAATTATTCAAATTTTAAATATTATAAAATAATGGAACAAGGATTACCGAATGGTGTCAGCCTAAATGATGCGAGAGATATGGTATGTGAATGTGGAAATAAAACATTTATGCCAGGATATAGATTTAAAAAATTAAGTAAAATAATGACTGGCAATGCACAAGATTCAATCATTCCAATTGAAATGTATCTTTGTACCCAGTGTGGAAAAGCATTGCAAGAGTTATTACCTTTGGAATTAAGAGACACCCCACCATCAATAGTATAATAATGGCAGGAAAAAAACTATTTGACCATATTGCTGCAATCACATCGGAGCAAGACCCAAAGTATTTTGATAAACTTACAGAGGAAGATGTTAAGTCGTGGAGCAACTTTATGATTAACAGATTTCTTTCTATGAAACCAGAATGGGTAGAACTGATTGCAACTATATTACCTTTGACTCAAACATTAGAACCGAGGGAAATGTATAAGTTGTATATCAGTATCATACCCAAAGGCAAGTATTATCTAAAATACATCAAAGGAAAGGGAGAAGAAAAATACGAATCATTTTTAGTTGATTTAATTAAGAAAGAATACGATTGTTCAGAAAGACATGCAATAGATTATGCTGAAGTCCTATATGCAACCAGAGAAGGTAGAGAGCATATAAAATATGTATGTGAGAAATATGCCGTTGATAAAAAACAAATTACGAAGCTAAAATTAAAGATTTAATGTTAGGTAAAAAATATTTGGTAGCAAATGGGTGTTCCTTTACGGAAGGCCATATGCTAGGAAATGAAGGAGCATGGCCTAAATTTTTAGGAGAAAAACTAAATTTAGAGGTTGTGAATATAGGTAAAGGTGGTAGTGGAAATGATACCATTACGTGGAGAACTTTAGAATTTTGCGAAATCAAAAAAGATATTGCAGAAAATTCATTATTTGTTATTCAATTAACAGAATGTTTGAGATACCATGTCTATTATGATGATATGCGAACCCCACCACAAGAATGGCATGTAACTCCATTATGTTTTCAGAGACATATGAATTCTTTTAAAGATGGTAATGGTGCATCAAAATGGATTTATAAAAATAAAGATGAATTGATTTATGTATACAACAACATAACATTTGCATTATATAAAACATTTCAAAATATACTATCACTAACTTCTTATTTTGAATCAAAAGGATATCCTTACATAATATTTGATGGTATAAATGACCATAAACCATTTGAGCATAACGGAAATTTTTATCTAAAAGAATCTAATTCTGATAACATAAATGAAGAATTTAAAATAAAAACATATTTTGAAGATTTTGAAAGGTATATTACTAGAAGAGAAGGTGGTTATGTCATTAATGAAAATTTAATAAATAATGTATTTAGTAATCATTACATATTTAAACAAATTCCAGCAATGCTTAAATTCTTTTTTGATAAAGGTATTACCGAATTTAATGATTGTGACCATTATTTTAAAGGAAATTCAGGTCATCCAAATTTAGAAGCGTGTGACATTTGGACTGATATATTAAAAAATTATATTGAAGAAACATTTGGAAAAACGAAATAAATTGTGTATATTGTATTTAAATAACACACTATGGCAAGAGTTTCGTTTTCCCAATACAGTATGTGGTCTTCATGTCCCCATCAATACAAACTGGCTTACATAGATGGTTTGAGAGAATCATCATCTAGCATCCACACCGTATTTGGTTCTGCAATGCATGAGACTTTGCAAGAATATTTAAGTAGATGTTTGCGTATTTCTAAATCGCAAGCAGATAAGAATATGAATACAAAGGAGTTTCTCAAAGAAAAAATGAGAGAATCCTTTTTAAAAGAATCAAACGAAGGACAAAATCCAATATGTTCCAAAGAAGAGTTAGTTGAGTTTTTAGAAGATGGTAATCTTATTTTAGATTACTTTCAGAAGTCTAAAAATTTCAACAACTTTTTTTCATTAAAAGATGATGAGTTGATTGCAATAGAGCAACCAATCAATACCAAAATTGCAGAAAATGTAAACTTTTTAGGATTCATTGACTTTATTGTTAGAAGTAAATCAACGGGTAGATACCGTATTACGGATTTCAAAACCTCAACTAGAGGCTGGACCAAAACCCAAAAAGCAGACTCGGTTAAAAGTACTCAATTACTTTTATACAAAAAGTTTTACGCAGAATTACTAAACATATCAGAAGATATAATAGATGTAGAATTTATTATTTTAAAGCGTAAGGTATCCGAAAATACAGATTATAACATTCCTCGTATCAGTAGACACGTACCTGCTAGTGGTAAACCATCTATGAATAAGGCATGGAAAGGGTTTACTGAATTCGTTAATAATGTGTTTGACCAGAGTGGTGAATATAATGTAGATTCAAAATATCCTAAATATCCATCAAAACTTTGTGATTGGTGTGAATTTAAACAAAGAGGAATTTGTGATGGAAAAATATAAAAAACAATAATTATTTATAAAAAGAGTTATGGCAAAAAAGAAGATTTTATTATTATCGGACGACTTGCGAATGTCGAGTGGTATAGCTAATGTTTCCAAACAATTAGTTATGGGAACGGTTGATAAATATGATTGGGTTCAATTAGGTGCAGCAATCAAACATCCAGAAGCAGGTAAGATTTTAGATTTAAACGAAAGTGTTAGAGAACAAACTGGCGTAAAAGATGCGAATGTAAAAATTTACCCATCAGATGGTTATGGTAATCCAGGCATTATTCGTCAATTATTGATGGTAGAAAAGCCTGATGCTATCTTACACTTTACTGACCCTAGATATTGGATTTGGTTGTATGAAATTGAACATGAAATTCGTCAATCAGTTCCCCTTTTCTTTTATCACATTTGGGATGATTTACCAGACCCAAAATACAATAGAGATTATTACGAAAGTTGTGATTGGATTGGATGTATTTCAAAGCAAACTTATGGGATTACTCGTAGAGTTTGGGGATGGGATAAAGAAAAGCATTGGACACCACCTGCTGATTGGCAAGTAAGTTATGTACCGCATGGTATCAATTCGGATTTGTATAAGCCAGTTGAAGTACCAGCTGATTTCAAAAAAGAAATCTTTGGTGAAAAGGAATACGATTTTGTTTTATATTGGAATAATAGAAACATTCGTAGAAAACAACCAATTGATGTAATTCTTGCATTTGATAAATTTGTGGAGGCATTAGCTCCAGAGCATAGAAGTAAAGTATGTTTATTGATGCACACTAATCCAGTTGAAGAGCATGGAACGGATTTACCGAGAACTATAGCAGAGTGTTGTTCATCTGAAACAAATGTAGTATTCGCTCCAAACCGATATACAGAAGAACAATTGAATTATCTTTATAATTTGGGAGATGTAACAATTAACGTAGCATCTAACGAAGGATTTGGATTAGCAACTGCAGAATCGGTAATGGCAGGAACTCCAATTATTGTAACGGTAACAGGTGGATTGCAAGACCAATGTGGGTTTAGAGATATTACAACTGGAAAATTACTAACCGCAGAAGATTATGTAGAGATAGGTTCATTACATGATAGACATAAAAAAGCAGGTGTAGTTTGGGGAGATTGGGTTAAACCAATTTGGCCAGTTCGTTCAACCACGGGTTCAGTTCCTACTCCTTATATTTTTGATGATAGGGTTGATTTCGAAGATATATCACCATTGATTATGGAATGGTATTTAACTCCAAAAGAAGATAGAGATGCAGCAGCATTAAAAGGAAGAAAGTGGATGTTAGGTGATGGATTGTTGAGCAGAGAAGCAATGTGTAAAACACTATCAGATGGTATGGAAGGTGCATTTGAAAATTGGAAACCAAAGAAAAAATTTAAGTTAATAGAGTTATAATATGAAACCAACATTAGTATTTCAGGCACCAATTGCAACAAGAAGTGGGTATGGTGACCACGCGAGAGATTTGTTACACTCTTTATATAAATTAGATAAGTTTGATATTAAAATTATTAGCACTCGTTGGGGGAATACCCCAATGGATGCTCTTAATTATGATAATGAATTTCATAAATGGGCGGTAGATAACATCATTCCACAGATTACAGAAAAACCTGACATTTATATTCAAGTTACAGTTCCAAATGAATTTCAACCATTAGGGTTTTATAACATTGGAATTACTGCAGCAATTGAAACTACACATTGTGCATTAGATTGGATTCATGGATGCAATCGAATGGATTTAATTATAGTTCCATCCGAACATTCAAAGAAAAGTTTAGTAGATACGGTATATAATGAGCAAGATAAACAAAGTGGACAATTAGTTGCACAACACAGAATTCAAAAACCTGTTGAAATCCTCTTCGAAGGATTTGATGAAGCTGATTTTGGAACCAAAACCTTTGAGCATATTACCGAATTGGATTCAATCAAAGAAGAGTTTGCATTCCTATTTGTAGGACATTGGTTAAGAGGTGATTTGGGTGAAGATAGAAAGAATGTGGGAATGATGATTAAAACATTCGCAATGGCATTCAAAAATGAAAAGGTAAAACCCGCATTGGTTCTTAAAACATCTTCAGCAGGATTCTCTGTAATGGATAGAGAAACCACTATTAAAAAAATTAGAGAGGTATTGGGTAATGATTATAAATCAGTTCCAATCTATTTGTTGCATGGTGATTTAACACCTGCTCAAATGAACGGATTGTATGAACATCCGAAAGTAAAAGCAATGTTAAACTTCACAAAAGGTGAAGGGTTTGGTAGACCCCTATTGGAGTTCAGTTTGACGGGTAAACCTGTAATTGTATCTAATTGGAGTGGACATTTGGATTTCTTAAAGCAAGGAGCTGTTTTATTGGAAGGTGAATTAAAACCAGTACATGAATCAGCAGCAGACCAATTCTTATTAAAAGAATCACAATGGTTTAATGTAAACATTTCAAAAGCATTATCATCTATAAAAGATGTTTATAAGAACTATGAAAAATACAAAACGGCATCTTTACAATTGGGCAAACAAAATAAACAAAACTTTGGATTGGAAAAAATGACTAAATTGTTTGATGGAATTTTGAATCAATATGGTATTTATAGTAAGATACAACCAAAGTTTCAACAACTGCAATTACCTAAACTAAAAATGTTAAATAAGTAGTGTCAGCATATAATCGTATATATCGCAAGTACATAGATAAGGGTGATAAATCAGTATCACCCGAAAGAATGAGGCGTGGAAAATTCTATATGATAATGCAATACGAATATGTAGATGGTACAAAGCAATCATACTCTATAGGTGATGGACCAATTATATACACTTTGTTTGTATCTAGAGCCAAAGGAGTAGTTCATGCAGTTAAAGTATCAAATATAAATCCGGCTTTAGTAAAAAGATTTTTTGGTAAATTTGTAAACGAAGATGAAGATAAATTAGAAATGAAGGGTGGTGCAAAAAAGTTTTATTCATCCGTAGTTTCTAAAGTACCTATAATAACAAATGAAGCATATAGAACTTATAAAATAAGTGGGTTTGGTAGAATAACTGAATTAGAAATGGATATTGAAGGATTGACTCCTAATGTAAAAAAATCAATAAAAACTATTAAAGAACAAAATAACGAAAATACACAGTTATGACATCAAAAGAATTTGTAATTTGGTTACAAGGATTTACTGAAGGAGTACATCAGTATAACATTACCCCAATGCAGTGGGATATACTAAAAGCAAAATTGGCAGAGGTTAACGATACACAACCCATTGGATATACTGGAGCGGATGTTCCAAATACACAACCATTTCCAAGATGGCAAGAACCTCACACTTATTATCCAAATGTAGAGATACCATGTGTCAAACCAAACGGAACGGCACCATCACCTGGATTTGTAACTCCATCAACACCTGGTATAACAATTGCAAGTACACCAGGTAGCAGTATTAGTACAATCATCACACCCAATGGTATGAGTACATCAACCACATATGGATACCCAAGTGGTTCAGCATGGCATTATACAAATAATACATATAATCCACCATATACAACTGGTGACGGTTTAGATGATATAAAAATTCAACACAACGAAGATTAAAATGAAATTAAGTTACGCAATAACGGCTTGTAATGAGCATGAAGAAATTATAAGGTTAATTACACAACTGATAAACTATAAAGGTGAAAATTCGGAAATAGTAGTCCTTTTAGATACTCCAAAATCTTCTACGGAAATGATTGAGTATTTAGAATTGCAAGCTAATGCAAATTACATCACTTTAATTGAATCTGAATTTGATAATGATTTTGCACAATGGAAAAACTTTTTAAATTCACATTGTAAAGGTGAATGGATATTTCAATTAGATGCCGATGAGTACCTATCAAATGATTTAATCTATAATTTGGAAGAGCTATTAGAAGCTAATACTGATAAGGATTTGATAGTAGTTCCGAGAATCAATACAGTCGAAGGATTAACTGAAGCACATATTCAAAAATGGGGATGGAATGTTAATGAGAAAGGATGGGTTAACTTCCCAGATGTTCAGACTCGTATCTACAAAAACAATCCAGAAACAATTGGTTGGAGTGGTAAAGTACATGAAAGAATTGTTGGGTTTCAATCATACACCAATTTCCCATCAGATGAAGTGTATTGTATTATACATCCAAAAACAATTGATAGGCAAGAAAGACAAAACAATTATTACGATACACTATAATGGTACACGTCTATTATCACATATACGCAATAGACGGGGTAGAATCAATAGTGGAAGAGCAGATTTCTTTATTAAAAAAACATTTTGATTTTCCCTATATTTTAAATATAGGGATTTCTCTTGCAGAAGAAAATAAATCAATATACCATCTGTTGACTAAATTTAAAAATGTAAGGGATGTCAGAGCGAGAGGTAATGAATTTGTTACATTGGAATTAATACAAAAAGATGTAGAAAAATTTGCAGATTCGGATTATATTTTGTATTTTCATACTAAAGGTGCATCCAAACAAGGAAACACAAATGTTGCATCTTGGAGACATCTTATGAATTATTTTAATATAGAAAAAACCAGAAATGTTTTTAAATTATTTGAAAAAACTGATTTTAATACATACGGTGTCTTACTTGGTAATGCTGGAAAATGGACAATATATTCTGGTAACTTTTGGTGGATGAAAGCGGACTACGCGAAAACGATAGATGTAAAAAATATAAATACAAACAGGTTTTCAGCAGAAACCGATTATATTCAAAATGGTGTAAATTGGAAACCATATTCACCATATAATTTAGAAGTAACTAATCATTATCAGGTTTTATTTAAAAGAGAAGAATATGCAAAATAAAATAACATTCATATACGATTATAGAGATGGGGAAGTATGGTCTACTCCATTGGCATTAGTAAATGAATTTAAAGAAAGAGGGTGGGAAACTCAAATAATCAAAACAAATGATACTGATTTAAAGAATTGGGTAAATTCCAAACCACAAACAGATATCGTATTGTTTATGGATTGGGGTAGATTTGATTCACAATATCTTAATAAGGATTTAGTTCCTGCATTTTGGATACAAGAAAGTGGTGATGACCCACAAAACTTTGAAAGAAATTATCCTAAAGCAAATCGTTTCCATTACACAATCACACCCGATAAACAATCTGCACAAGAATATAGAAACAGAGGTATAAATGCTGAATGGATAAATCATTTCGCAGATACTAAAGTTCAGTTTCCAATGAATTTAGAACCACAATATGTTGCAGTAACTACACGAGGACTTGGAAATTCCCAATTTTTAGATTATCTTACAAATTGGGCAGAGGGAGCAGTTGGTAATAGAAATGGATTAGGACCTAAAGAACATACGGAATTTTTGAATACTGGTTTAATAGTAATTCAGAATAGTAGATGGAAAGAAATTACCCGTAGAATCTTTGAAGGAATGGCGTGTGGTAAGATGATATTAACTGATAGGTTGCCAGATGAAACTGGTTTATCTGAAATGTTTGTAGAAGGGGAAGATATTGTATATTACGATGAGATGTTCGATTGTATAGAGAAGATGAACTATTACAATGAAAACGAAGAGGAAAGGGAAAGAATTGCACATAACGGAATGATGAAAGTGTTGCATAATTACACACAAATTCAAGTAGTAAATAAATTAATAGAAAATTATGAAAGTTTTAATAACGGGAGTAGCGGGGCTATTAGGTAGTAGATTAGCAGATTGGTTAACCGAAAAACATCCAGAAGTTCATATAGTTGGAATTGATGATTTAAGTGGTGGATATAGAGAAAATGTAAACCCAACAGTAGAATTTTGGCAAATGAATTTGGTAACACACCCAATTGAAAATTGTTTTGAAATTCACAAATTTGACTATGTGTTCCATTTTGCAGCATACGCAGCAGAAGGGTTATCACCATTTATCAGACAATATAATTACGAAAACAATTTGGTTGCAACTGCAAGAGTAGTTAACCAATGTATTAAACATAATGTTAAACGATTGATATTCACTTCAACCCTTGCAGTATATGGTCATGGAGAAGGTGGATTATTTGATGAAACACACACACCTAAACCAATCGACCCGTATGGAGTTGCAAAATATGGATGTGAGATGGATATACAAATTGCAGGAGAACAACATGGTTTAGACTGGTGTATTATCAGACCACATAATGTGTATGGTATCAATCAAAACATTTGGGACAAGTATCGAAATGTATTGGGTATTTGGATGTATCAGCATTTAAATGGAGAACCAATGACGATATTTGGAGATGGTGAACAAACCAGAGCGTTTAGTTGTGTAGATGATATTGTAGAACCATTGTGGAACTCGGCAATTAGACCCGAAGCATCTAAACAAATTATTAATTTGGGCGGTATTGAGGAATGGAGTATAAACAAAGCAAATTCATTATTGAGAGCAATCATAGGTAGTGGTGAAGTTGTTTATAAAGAGGGTAGACACGAAGTTAAAAGGTCAATTCCAACTTTTCAAAAATCAATTAATATATTAGGATTTGAACATAAAACTTCTTTAGATGAAGGATTGTGGGATATGTGGGTTTGGGCATCACATCAACCTAAAAGAGAACAATTTATCTGGCCATCATACGAGCTTGATAAAGGTATTTACTCATTTTGGAAAAATAAATTATGACATTTGCTGAATTTTACGAAGTTTCTGAAATTAAAAGTGATAAAGGAACGACACACGACTATATAAATGGGTATTATTCGGAAGAATTTACACTAAAAAGAAATGATAAATTAAAAATACTGGAAATAGGCGTACATAGAGGCCCTTCTATGAAACTATTAAGAGATTGGTTTATAAATTCGGAAATAACTGGTATAGACCCATTTTATAATTTACCAGAAGGTATGGCGGATGATATTAGAAAAATGGGAGATATACAGATTATAGAAGCAGATGCATATACGCAAGATGTATTAGATATGTTTGAAAATGATTCAATCGATTATCTAATAGATGATGGACCACATACAATCGATAGTCAAATATACTCTATAAAAAATTGGTTCAGTAAAGTAAAATTGGGTGGTAAACTTATTATCGAAGACATTCAATCCAACTCCGATTTAAATAAATTAATTGATGAGGTACATAGTTTAAATTATGTATATAAAGTATTTGATTTGACAAAAAACAAAAACAGATACGATGATATCATATTGGAAATTATTAAAAAATAATTATGCAAAAATATTCAATAGTAATCCCAACACTTTGGAAATCAAATAGAATTGGAAAACTATTATTTGATTTGATAAAATGTGAATTTGTAGATGAAATTATATTAATAGATAACGCCGGCAAATTCTTTGAACATTTTGAAGGATTAGATAAAGTTAAATTAGTTCAAGTAGAAGAAAACATTTATGTAAACCCCGCTTGGAATTTAGGAGTTAAACTAGCTAAAAATAATAGTATAGCGATACTAAACGATGATATTAACTTTGACCCAAATATTTTTGAAGTAATAACCGAAGATGTTCTTTCCCAGTATGGTATTATTGGAATGGGTGAAGGTAATTACAAAGAACCTATTGATGAAGAAAGAGGACCTTTCATAGATGTTTGGAAATCTGGAATCAATGATTGGGGATGGGGATGTTTCATTATGTTGCATAAAAAGTATTGGATTAACATTCCAGAAAATATTAAAATATGGTATGGCGATAATTTTATAAAAGATAAAAATCCAGCACCAAAAGGTATATTGAGAAACTTCAAAGTTGAAACTGAAATGAGTACAACTTCGGATGAGAAAGAATGGGATGCTAGAAAAATGGAAGACCAAGTTAACTTTTTAAAATTATTTGTACATGGATAAATTACCAATTAGTATAGGAATACTTTCCTGGAATAGTGGGCAAGTATTAGTTGATACATTAACCACATATTATAACAATGGATTGTTTGATATGGTAAACGATACTACTATATTATTTCAAGAATTCAATGAGCAAGATTATCAAATTGCAAAACATTTTGGATTAGATTGCATAGGATTGAATCAAAACGTAGGTATAGGGCAAGGATTTATTAAACTAACTCAAAACGCACAATCGGATTATGTATTGGTATTGGAGCATGATTGGAATTTAATTGAAAATAGGGAAACCACATATAACACATTAAAGAAAAGTTATCAGGCAATTGAAATGGGGATGGATGTTGTTCGTTTAAGACACAGAAAGAATCCAGGTTATCCACATTTTTCATTTAGGTATCAAGGACAAGAGTTAACATACTATGATGATAACTCACAATGTACATCTCCACATTTATTGGATTCTTTACATTGGTGTGAACCTGATATTGAATTTGGTGATTATATAAATAAAACAGAAGATATGTTTTGGACAACATCTCGTTACGGTAATTGGACAAACAATCCATGTTTATATAAAAAACAATTTTATTTAGATGTAGTAAATAAATTTGCCGGAGATGGTATCGCATTGGAAGGTAATATAGCAAAATGGTGGGCCGAATCTACATTTAAAGTTGGCCACAATGAAGGATTATTCATGCATAACGATTGGCAAAAATACGGAAAATAAATTATAATAATATGGAATTAAATGAATGGGAAAATTGGTTAAGACCCGAAATACAAGCCAATGTTGATTTAGTAAAATCATATCTAAACAAAGGCGATGCATTTGTAGATGTTGGTGCAAATACTGGATTATTTAGTAAAATGATACTAGATGATTTGGGATATGATTTTTTAGAAAATGTAATATTATTTGAACCTGTACCATATTTGGTAAGTGAATGTAAAAATAAATTTGAAAAATATTCAAATATAACAATAGTTGATAAAGCATTAGGGAATGAAACTTCGGAAGTTACAATATTAGCATCTAATCAAAATTTGGGTTACAATAAAATTTATAAAGAGGGAATGGAAATACATTCACATGAAAAGTATACTATAAATTGTGTAACATTTTCTGAATGGGTAGCTGAAAATAAAATTGAAAAAGTTAATTTTATAAAAATAGATGCAGAAGGATATGATGTTAAGGTGATACGTGGTATGTTTGATTGGATGCAAACCACAAATCAAAGACCATACATATTATTTGAAACTAATTGGTATAAAGATGCGGAACAACAACTAATACGAGATATGGAAACTATATTTAATTATAGTTCTATTGATTGTGGTAGAGATGTATTATTAATTCCATAATATGAAAGATTTGGTTATATCGGCTATAGCAAACTATTTGCCAGAAAAAATTAAGATATATGTTGAATCCCTAAACGATTGTGGATTTGGTGGTGATAAGATAATGATATGTTACAACCTACCAAATGAAACCATTGAATATCTTTCTGCAAAGGGTTGGGAATGCTATGGTGCTGAATTACAAGGACATCCCCATATGAAACGATTGATTGATATGTGGTGGTTCTTACAGAATGATGAAAGAGAATGGGGGCATATTATAACAACTGATGTTAGAGATATTGTATGGCAATTAAATCCAACAGAATGGTTATCTAAAAATTTAAAATCAGAAATCATAGTTGCATCAGAATGTATTACTAATGAAAACGAACCTTGGGCACACAAAAATATACATGAGGGATATGGACCTATATTTTGGGAATCTATAAAAGGAAAAACTATTGCAAATGTTGGAGTTATTGCTGGTAAGTATCAATCAGTAAAAGATTTGTTAATGTTGAATTGGCTAGTATCTCAAGCTGGAGATACGAGACATTTCACCGACCAAAGTGCATTGAATTTAATAGTTAATAATAGTTTATTAAAAGACAAAATTGAAGTAAATTCCGATTTTGCACTACAAGTCGATACTCTATCAAAAGATAAAAGGTTTGAAAAGAAAACATATTTTATTGAAAACGAAATGGTAATTAACGAAACAATTCCATATGTGTTAGTTCATCAGTATGATAGAAATGAAGAACTTAAAAAGTTAATAGAAAACAAATATAAATGAAAAAAATAGTTATTACATCATTCGTAATGCCACATGAATTGGATGATTTAGAGAGAGTATTAATCGACTTGAATAAAGCATCTAAACATATAGATGGTGATAATTATGAATTTTATATTTCATTTTCAGTTTCGGATTATCTATTTGATTGGGAAAATTCTAAAGTAGATAAGCAATTTTTTATAGATAGATTTAATTCACTAAAATCATTAACTGACTGGGCTGGTAAATCTACATATCAGATTAGAGATGAAATTATCGGTGCACTACAAACCAAACGATACGCACATTTAGAATGTAAAGATGCAACTCACTTTATTTGGTTGGATACTGATATTTGTTTTGATGAGAGGATATTGTTTTATATGGAAAACGCAATTGATGTAATTGATAATGTTGATAAATATTTTATTACACCAGAAATTGTTAAGTATTGGGATACGACTTGGGATTGTTTAGTTAATTCTAATTATTTAAATAAACCATTGGATTATTGTAAAACAAACAATCCGTTTGTAGATTGTGGTGAAGTGGGTGATGTTGGATTGGAAACCGTTTTTAATAATGTACCAGGTCAACCTAGAACAAAATTTGGAGCTGGGTGGTTTACCCTTTTATCAAAACCCCTATTAGATAGAATACCATTGCCGGAATCGATGGGAGCATACGGGCCAGATGACACATTTTTAATGTGGGGTATTGAAAAATTGAATCAATCAGGTGCAAACATACATCAATTTAAATTAAAAAACTATATTGTTTGTGAAAATTATATTTATAGAAATAGAACTCATTATGATTCTATAATCAAACGAATTGATAGAAAAGAAGAATTCAAAAAACAATCATACTCTGTATTTCAAAAAGAATTAAATAAAATAAATTAAAATGGAATTACTTAAACAACAACTACAAGAAAAAGGATACACATATTTTAATATGAAAGATTACGATATTTTTTCGGAAGATTTAGAACATTATTCAAGATATATTTGCAATGAAACAAAAAATTTAAAAAATAAAATTAGAGGAATTCGTGTAGATGGAGTTGCTAAAGATGAATTTAAATCGGAATTTAATAGTGGAAGAATTCAAATACAGAAGGATTGCACAAATTGGGAAACCGCCAAACTCACTATGGATGAAATTTCATCCAAAATGGATTTATCCCCGTCCGCCGCTTCTTTTCAAAAATGGTATTATTTCCATAACGCAGATATAAATGATGATTTTAAAAGATTAGCAGATAAAATAGTAAAAGAATTATATGGTATTGAAGGCGAATTGGATAATAATTCTTCTGTAACGTATTATGATTCTGGTTCTTTTTTAAAAAAACATCAAGATGGGTATGTTGATGGTAGAATATGCGTTGTATTAATTTATTTAAACGATTCCGATTATAATCCAGAATGGGGTGGCAATTTAGTATTTAACGATACAGAAACAATTGCACCATTATTTGGAAATGTAGCAGTTTTAGATTTTACAAAACACAATCCATACCATGAGGTTAAAGAAGTAGTTGGTGGATATGGAAGATATGCTTTTTTAAGTTTTGTATCTGTTAAAAAAGGTTAATTAAATAAAAATTTATATTTATATCAGTATATACAACAAATATAATATGAAGTTTGAAGTAACCAATCCAAAAGCTTGGAAAGCTGTAAATGAAAAAAATATTCCAATGTCTCATAAAATCAAAGTGTATGAGAAGCTGGGAGGAGCGTATCGTTTAGGAGAAGATGGTGGGGAGCAGGTGTTTAATAAAATGACAGAATTACTTAAACATAAACTTAACGAAGCCGATTCAGGCGGTGACCACGAAGTAGGCATGGCTATGGGTCAATTGGAAGATATAATAAAAAACGCCAACGAACTCAAAGGCAAGATAGGAACTAAAGAAATGAATCTTCCAGGTTGGATTTCCGACCACATTTCACAAGCAATGCAATTCATTAACCAAGCCAATACTGGCTTCCATAAATTAGACGGAGAATAATGGAAAATATGTACTCGGTATTAATCACCGCAATAACAGTATTAGGTGGAGCATCTGCGTTTCGTTATTATGAGAAACGAGCTCAAAAGAAAGAAAGAGATGATGATTTTATTAAGCATGATTGCAAAGACCGCATTACTAAATTAGAAACTTTATTACAAGAGTCATCCAGAGAAAAAGATGAACTTCGTAATATGGTATTACAACTTACAAAAGAAGTAGCTGCATTGAGTGTTAAAGTGGAGTATCTAACTAAAGAAAATGATAAGTTAGAAAAGGCTATACCAAAAACAAAGAAGCAAGTTTTAAATGGTTAATAATTTTACATCAGTAATGTGGAATGGGATGAAGGTAGAGTTCGGAAAAGTATATTCCGGATTAAACGCATTTGCATTTAATTCTTTAAGCGAAGCTAAATCCGATAAGTTACGAGTATTTGATTTCGATGATACTTTAGTTCAAACAAATTCACACATATACATTACACACAAAAACGGAAAAAAATCAAAATTGACACCTGGAGAGTACGCAGTGTATGAACCAAAAAAAGGTGATAAATTTGATTTTTCTGATTTTGATAAAGTAAACCAACCACAGGAAATTAAAGGAGTTACACGATTACTTAAAAACATCGTAAGAGTTGGTGGTTCAGAAATTGTAATACTAACTGCAAGAGGTGCTTACATGCCAATCAAACGATATTTAGCTGATATTGGATTAACTGGTATATATGTAGTTGCATTAGCAGATGCAAATCCACAGAAAAAAGCAGATTGGATTGAAGATAAAATAAAAGATGGTGTAACCGATGTATTTTTTATAGACGATTCACATAAAAATATATCAGCAGTTCAATCATTATCTAAAAAATATCCAAACATAGCACTAAAGGTTAGACACGTTAAACATGAAACACCTCCAGCTCCAAAAGAAGAAAACGTAAACAAACTAAAATCGTTGTTATATAATAAGTTATGATTTATCTATTTACAGGCCAACCAGGAAGTGGAAAAACCACTTTGGCTAAAAAGTTACAAATGTGGTTACAAACCGATAAAAAGAATTGGCGTAAATCTGTATTTCACATAGATGGTGACCAATTGAGAGAAGTATTCCCTAACAAAGATTATTCTAAAGAAGGAAGAGAGCGTAACATTCAAAAAGCATTTGACATTGCTAAATATTTGGATAATTGTGGCAATGATGTTGTGATTAGTTTAGTTTCTCCATATAGAGAAATGAGAGAGCAACTTAAATCTGAATGTAAAGTACAAGAAATTTATTGTCACACAAAAAAAATTAGAGGTAGGGAAGATTTTTTCGCATTAGATTACGAAAAACCAATTGAATTTTTTATAAATTTAGATACATCATATTCAGTTGATGATACTTTTAAAAATCTAATAAAACATATTGTATGATTCTAAAAAATAACTTTTGATATACTTATATGTATATATTTAATTGTTATTAGTATGGAAAATGAAACAGATGGATTTTTTCCTAATCTTGAAATTAGAATCACAAAAAGAGGATTAGGTGCAAAACCAATTTTAGAATCTCAAATAAAAGCAGCACAGGCTCAATCCAAATCGGCATTTGAAGCAGCTAGAGTATTGGGTGTATCTTACAACACATATAAAAAGTATGCTAAATTATATGGTATATTTGAAGATTTAAAAAATCCGTTTGGTGTTGGGATAGAACGAACCAAAACTATTCGAAATAAAAAATATCACATAGATGATTTGATTGCTGGAAAACATTTAAAATATCCATTACATAAATTTAAAAATAAATTATTTGATAGTGGGTATGTTCCAAAGGTATGTTCTAGTTGCGGATTTAGTGAAGAAAGAATTACAGATGGTAAAATGCCTCTTTTAATTGATTTTTTGGATGGGAATTTAAACAATAGGGTATTGGATAATATTAGACCACTTTGTTATAATTGTTTTTTCCTATTAGTAGGAGAACGTAACGTAAAAAATTGGTATGCAGAAAATGGAATACCCGATGAAGAAGAAGATATATAGGAGTAAAGTTCCATTTCGAATTAGTTTTGGAGGTGGAGGAACCGATATGCCATCATATACAAAAAGTCATGTCGGTGCAGTAATCAATACAACTATTCGTTTATTTACCCATACTTCTTTAGAATTGAGGGATGATACCAAAGTTACATTTAAATGGGTAAATAAGGATGAATACGAAGAGCACGATTTCAGTGATGAATTGGATTGTTCTTACGGATTGAAACTCTTTAAAGCAACTCACAATCACATCTGTAAACGATTTAATATAGAACCATTTGGATGTGATATAATTTCAAATCAAGATGTACCAACAGGTAGTGGGTTAGGCACTTCATCTACTCTTATAGTTTCTTTAATTGGTGTTTACATGGAATTATTCAACTTACCATTGGGAGAATATGATATTGCTGAAATGGCAATTCAAATTGAAAGAGTTGAATTGAAAGAAAATGGTGGTAAGCAAGACCAATACGCGGCAGCATTTGGTGGATTCAACTATATGGAATTTAGAGGAAACGACGTAATTGTAAATCCAATCAGAATTAAAGATAAAGTACAAGATGAATTGGAAAATAACATTTTACTTTATTTTACAAACTTTACTAGAAATAGTTCTGATGTATTGACGGAACAATTACAGAAGATAAACAATAATAATACAACATCTTTACTTTCATTACATGCATTAGTTGAGCAGGCTAAAATGATAAAGGATTGTTTAATTAAGGGTAATATAGATGGGTTAGGTGAAATACTAGATTACGGATTTCAACAAAAGAAAATGTTAGCAAAGGGAATCAGTACACCTGAAATAGAATTGTTATACGAAACAGCAATCAAAGCAGGTTCCACTGGTGGAAAAATAAGTGGAGCAGGAGGAGGAGGATTTATGTTTTTCTATTGTCCAACTAATACTAAATATAAAGTGATAAATGAGTTAAATAAATTAAATATGGGGCATCATCAACCATTTACTTGGAATAAATTTGGTATAAGGACTTGGCAAATTTAATTTTTATTACTATATTTACAAAATGGATAATAGAAAACTTTGGATTATAGGAGATAGTTTCACAGGCGGAGGCCCAAATGCTTGGATTTCTAAAATTTGTAAGCAATTTATTGGTGAGCATTATTATGTATCCTCGCGTGGTAGTAGAGATATTCAAACTATATTTGACATATTTTTACAGAAATTACATAAAATACAATCAAATGATATTGTTATTTTAATGTTACCAACATTGAGTAGATTTAGATTACCATTAGAAACCCCATATGTAGATGTAGAATGGTCCGATGATTTGTCCGCTAATAAAATATCGAATTTAAACATGAATTCAATGATTGGAGGAGCCGCGTATACATCTATTACAAAAGACAGGTCACTCATGGCTGATGAAGAGTGGCGTTTGGAATCTCCATTAGATTATATCAATCCAAAAATATTTCAACCCAACGCACCTGATAAAGAACCTAATTTTGCGAACATATCTCAAATGATAAATACGTCTAAAGCATTTGTAGATAATTGGAATTGTATTTTAAAATCAGTACAATCGTATGTACCATTTAAATTATTATATTATAGTTGGACAGATGAGTATGGTGCAGGATGTGTAATCGGTAAGAATGAAATAACTTATAATTTAGGGTTCTGGGAATCATTGAATGATGTATGGAAAGAAACGAATGGTGAAATTGGTGTACAGGGTGACCATCATTGGTCAACCAGAATGCATAAATCTTTTGCAGATTACATTATACAAACTAATTCAGAATATTTTAATCAATGAGTTTAGAAAAATCTAAAAAATTTGAGCATATTTTTGAAGATAGGGATTGTGTTTCTATTTGGAAATATGATTTAAGTAAATTTCCACATGGACCTATATCTGTTGAACATAAATGGAAAGCATCCTATTTAAAAGAATTAGAAATTCGAATAAGAAGAGGGAGATAGCTTGGAAAATTAAAATATTTCTATTATATTCGTTGAAACAAAATTAAAAACAAGTTATATATGGCAAAAATTATTAAGTTTGACACTGAAGTAAGAAGTGGATTAAAAGAAGGTGTGGACAAGTTAGCAAATGCCGTTAAGGTTACGCTAGGTCCTAAAGGTAGAAATGTAATTCTACAAAAGCAATTTGGTGTTCCCCATGTTACAAAAGATGGTGTATCAGTTGCAAAAGAGATTGAGTTAGAAGACCCAATCGAAAACATCGGAGCACAATTGGTAAAAGAAGTTGCTTCCAAAACTGCCGACCAGGCAGGAGATGGTACTACAACTGCGACTGTTCTTGCACAAGAGATTTTCTCATTAGGAGTGAAGAATGTAGCAGCGGGAGCAAACCCAATGGATTTAAAGAGAGGTATTGATGATGCAGTTAATATCGTTGTGGATGAATTGGCAAAGTTATCAAAACCAATTAAAACATCCAAAGAGATTGAACAAATTGCTACTATTTCTGCCAACAATGATTCATCTATTGGTTCTATGATTGCAGAGGCAATGGAGAAAGTTGGTAAAGATGGTATCATTACCGTAGAGGAAGCAAAGGGAACTGAAACATCAGTTAAAACCGTAGAAGGTATGCAGTTTGATAAGGGGTATCTATCACCTTATTTTGTAACCAATCAAGAATCAATGGAAGCAGAGTTAGAATCACCTTATGTGTTGATTTACGATAAACGTATTTCTGCAATGAAAGAGATTTTACCACTATTGGAAGCAACTGCACAAACAGGTAAACCATTATTAATCATTTCAGAAGATTTAGATGGTGAAGCATTGGCAACTCTTATTGTTAATAAGATGAGAGGAACTCTTAAAGTTGCAGCAGTTAAAGCACCTGGATTTGGTGATAGAAGAAAGGAAATCTTAAATGATATTGCAACCATCACAGGTGGCACATTGATTACGGATGAGGTTGGGTTGAGTTTAGAAAAAGCAACATTGAATCAATTAGGTAGAGCTGAAAAAATTACAATCGATAAGGATACAACTACAATCATCAACGGAGCTGGTAAATCGGAAGATATTAAAGCACGAATTGAATTGATTAAAAACCAAATTGACAAATCTACATCTGATTACGATAAGGAGAAATTGCAAGAAAGATTATCTAAATTAGCAGGTGGTGTTGCAATTCTTTACATTGGTGCAACTACGGAAGTAGAAATGAAAGAGAAAAAAGATAGAGTAGATGATGCATTACACGCAACCAGAGCAGCGGTAGCAGAGGGTATTATTCCAGGTGGTGGAACTGCTTTAATTAGAGCACAAACTGCATTAGATAATGTAAGAGTTGAAAGGTCAGATGATTACCATACTGGGATTCTAATTGTAAGAAAAGCAATTGAAGCACCTTTACGAACTATTGTACAAAACGGAGGAGGTTCAGCAGAAGTTGTAATCAACGAAGTTAAAGGTGGTAAAGGTAATATGGGTTACAATGCGAGAACTGAAAAGTTTGAGGATTTGGTTGTAGCAGGTATTATTGACCCAACAAAAGTGACCCGTTTGGCACTTCAAAATGCGGCATCAATTGCATCATTACTATTAACAACAGAATGTGTAGTAGCAAGTAGTAAAGAAGATGAAAAACAACAACTACCACAAGGTGGTTTCGGAATGTAAAAATTTAAATCAAACAACAAATAAAAAACAAAAATTATGGCAAAGTTTTATTCAGTACTAGTAGCAGTGGAAGTAGAAGATGCGAAAGGTAAAATCAAAAAGAACAAAGAAAACTATTTAGTAGATGCACTTTCGGTAACAGAAGCAGAAGCAAAATTGGTTAACAAATTTGTATCAGAAGGTGTTAATTTAGAATATGAAGTAGTAAAAGTTAGTGAAACTAGAATTATTGAAGTATTTTAATGAAAATAGGTCTTCTATATTGTTCGTATGAAGATTGTATAGCATTACTATACGCATTTTCTGATGGCAAATTTAATTTGGAAAATGATTCAAATACTTTTTCATTTTTTTATAAAAATGATGAGTACATATTTTCACATAAATATAAAGATATAGAGGAATGTGATTATAAGATACGATTATTTCATACTTTTCAAGAATGGAAGAATTTTACAGGATTTGATAGACTGATACAAACACAAACTGTAGAAAATTATCATGTAAGTAATCAAGCTTTAAAGGAATATTTAGATGCCGGAAATATATGTTTATCTTCGGCATCTATTTCATTTGAGCATCCTAATTTTTATTATGAACCCATATTTAATTTGATATATTTCTATTATCAGTATGGATTTAATTTTCTAAATTATTACAAATTTGATAAAAAAAATAATTTATTAGGAATATATCATAAGCCAATTGATGGTGTTAATTCACACAAAAATCATCGAAATTATTTATATTTACAAATTAAAAACATAGTACAATTTGATTTCACATCATATAACTCAAATGATTACAATTTAAAATTATTATTACAACCATACACTTTGTTTGGTCATTGGGGAAATACCCACATAACATCATATCTAGATTTTACAACTAGTGTTTGTAATGTAATTTTTGAAACATTACATTCAAACGGAAATGAAGAAAATCCGGATAATAAAATGCATGGTAGACAATATATTACCGAAAAAACACTAAAAGCTATATGTTTTTCAGAAGAAGAAATTTTCTTTATTTGGTATGGACCAACTAAATTATTTAAACATTTGGTTGACATGGGGTTTTGGTTTTTAAATTGTGAATTTTATAATCAAGAAAAAGAAGTACCACAAACGGTTGGGTACGCGGATGGTATTCTATCGTATTCAGCTATGGAACAGTCGGTGATTGATACATCAATTTTCTTAAAAGAATTAAAATATAAATTAAATGATAATAATCTGATTCATAGTTATCTTATGGGAAAATACGGTGAAAAGTTAAAAAATAATACTAAATTATTTAAAGAGTTATTGAATAGTTATCATAAAAAAGAAGATGTTTTAAATTTAATAAAAAATGGAAAAGGAAATTAAAGAAGAAAGAATACTCGTTCTTAAAAGAGTACCACCTGGAGATAGATGGGTATTTGCCGATGGTTCTAAAAAAACTATTTACCCATCTCTAACTGACGCGTTAGAAGGATGGTATCAACAAGATGGAGATACTAATTTTTATATTGAAGCAAGAAAAGGAACCGTAGAAATAGTTAAGCAAGCGGAAGTAGAGAAAGAAATTAAACGATTCTCATTATATGGCGAAGACTAAAAAATACAAAGTTATCTTAATTAGTGGTGGGTTTGACCCGGTCCATAAAGGTCACATTGAATGTATCAATAACGCAAAAGAACTTGCAGATGAAGTTTGGATTGGGTTAAATAATGATGCATGGCTAAAACGAAAAAAAGGTAAAGCATTTATGGATGAAAAAGAAAGAGCATTCATAATGAGTAATCTTAAAAATGTAGATTGGGTTTATGTTATGAACCCAAAGGACCATTTAGATAATACTGCAGTTGATTTTATCGATGCTTCCAGAAGAAAGTATATAAGAGAACATGGTGAACTATCAAAAGGTGCCGTTGCATTTGGTAATGGTGGTGATAGAACCGAAACTACTACTCCTGAAAATTCAGTGTGTGATTTATTAGGAATTGATTCGGTATGGGGGCTTGGTGATAAAGTTCAATCATCATCTTGGTTATTGGAAAAATATTTAAATTTAGCACTATGAAAGAGGTAATTGAATTAGTTAAAGAGTATTCAAACGATATGGAATTGGGTAAACAAGTTAGAAAATTGTATTACGAACATCAACAAAAAATAGAAGAATATATGAAATTAGTAGAAGGCAAATATATCTACGAATCACCTGATAAGGGTGAGACTATTTATCAAAGACCTTTGGGTTCACCACTTTCGGAAAGAACAATTGTTGATAAATCAAAATCTTCAATTTCACCATCATCTTGGTTATAAAATATGAGTTTTATCATTGGCGCTAGTTGTGTTGATTGTATGGATACTGCATGTGTTGATGTATGCCCAGTAGATTGTATTAATGGACCAATTAATATTACGGGAATGGGATATGAGGTTGGTAGTGGGGGTAAGAATAAAGAATTATTTCCAGGAGGACAACTTTATATCAATCCGGAAGAATGTATCTTATGTGGTGCGTGTATACCTGAATGTCCAGTCGATGCCATCTACAGAGATGAAGATGAAGCTATTGAAGTGGGAGATGAAATATCAGTTCATAAAAATTATGAATTTTATGGACAAGTATTTTTCAAAAAAATTTAATACTTATATTTAAAATAAATCGTTTACTATAAACCAAAAATCATGACAACATTTATCGTTATTTTAGTATTAGCAACTGTAATTGCAGCAACTACAATTTATCTTAAAAAAACAAAGATATATGAAGATAAAGATGGAGACTTAATTCCAGATGCTATTGAAGAAAAAGTAGAAGAAGTAAAAGTACGAGCAAAACGAATTGCAGAAGAAGTTAAAGATGTTGCAACCGCTGCTAAAGAGGTAGTAAAACAATCTAAAGATGTGGTAAGTGCTGCTAAAGGAGATGGCGCCCGTAGAGGTAGAAAACCTTCTCAAAACAAAAACGCAAATACTAAAAAGTAATATTCGATGGCGAAGAAAGGTAGTTCAGAATCATCTAGAAAGATTTCGTTTGGTAAAAAGAAAACTGGAGTAGCCAAAAAATCCTACTCAAAATACGAAGAGAAACCTAAAAAATATAGAGGACAAGGTAGATAAAATGATAAAGCTTAAATCACTACTAAAGGAAGAAGATGTTGTAAAAAACAAAAAAACTGGTAATGTTTATGTGGTTCAAAAAATGGACCCGAATAAACATGACAAACCTACTCCTGCAGAGATTGAGCAAGCTAAAGCATCTAATAACGGTCAATTACCAAAAGGAGAACCTCAATCCAAACAAACTCCAAAAAACACTGCACCAACTAAACCAGGACAAAAACTGGGTGCAGGGGATTTTAAATCATCGGCTGAAACTCCAAAGGATAGTGGAATGCCAAAGCTGAAGGATTTGATGCCAGGGATGGATACATCGGCTAAATCTCTTTCACAAGTAACCCCAATCGAAAGACAACAAATATCTACTGTTATAGATAAGTTGGCACAATTGGGAGCTGAAGCAAAAGCTAAAGGTGAAAAAGCACCAAACTTCAATTTATGTAAAGTAACTATTCCAGGAACTAACTTATATTGTGATGGTAATAAAGGTATCCCTCGTGAGGATATGCCACAATTTAAAGGTACTCCTGTCCCAGGTTCACCTGCTGATAAACTTCCAAAAGATGAAAATGGAGAGGCAGATACTGAAGAGTTTTTCAAAAAAATGTTGGAAAAAGATGGTGTTAAAGTATCAGACCCAGTAGAAGTTCCTGCAGATAGACTAAAAGCAACTCAAAGTGAATTAGTGGGAGTAAAAGTGGCAGGAATGAGTAAAGTATTGGCTGACCCATCCCACCCAGCATACGAAAAGATAACCGCACCTATTTACGTTTCTAATGATGGGTATGTATTGGATGGACACCATAGATGGGCTGCAATTGTAGCACACAATGCTGCAAATCCTGATAACCCAATACCAATGAAAGTTAGGGTCATTGATGAACCAATCGAACCATTGGTAAAGCGTTCAAATGAATTTGCAGAAAAGATTGGTATCAGAGCCAAAAAAGCAGATACGGGAGCAGCAGGTGGACCAGCACCAATAGCAACCGCTGAAAAAAAAAAGTCTAAACTAACTAAAAGAGTTTCTTCCGAAGGAGAAGAAATGGGAACAATCCAAACTAAAAAGGGTTCAACTATTTTTGGTGTAGAACACGATAATATCGAAGGTGCTAAACAAGTAATAGATGATGTTAAAGACACATATCCCAAAGATACTAAAATTGTATTTATGGGAGAAGGTGGAGATAGTGCGGGTAATTATGTAGAAGGTTCCGAACAAGAATTTATTCACGATGAACTGAAAAAGCATTATCCAAATTTTACAAATGAAAGTTGGGATGGTGATGAGATGGATGTATATAATGACCAATCTGAATTATACAAATATCAGGAAAATAAAACAGGATTACCACATAATGTTGTATTAGCAGGTAACTGGGCCAGTATGGTTGGGCAAGGGGATGACATGGCTGCTGAAGATTATTTGGATGATGAAGGTAAACAATTTTTACAAGATGCAGCTAAAGAAGCTGGACTTCCACCAATTAAAAATTTCGATAAACCAACTAAAAGAGATAGAAATACCTTATATAGATTGGCATTTCCAGAAGATAATGGAGATAAACCAACAAAAGTAAATGATATTCAGGTTGCATTTAATGATGCAAGAGATGAAAATTTAGTTCGTAAGATGAAAAAGTGGGAAGATAAAGGATATAAAGTAGTTTCTACGGCTGGGTATAGTCATATAGACTTATTAAAAAAGAAATACAAAGTTTAATATATATTAAATATGTACCCAGTTAGAGGATACCAAAAACCAGAAGCAACTTTCCATACTATAAGTGAGTGGGAAGCTATTGCTAATGAATTTTTACAACTCCAACACGATGGATATGATGTGAGGGGTGGTATTGTTGATAATAACTCTCAATTAGTTGGACTAATAAACAAATATTTTGGGTATCAATTATATGTTGAAACTGAATTATATTCAGACCTTACAAAAAAGAATGTATTGGATTTCATAGAAGATTTTATAAACCATAGAGTTTGGGGGTTGAAGGATGAATTTTCAAAATACATTATTAATATAGAAAACGATAAGATAGCATTTTTTCAAAGTAGAGGGGCAATTGAACCCTATATCTTATTAGATAAACAATTTACTGAAGATACATACGGAAACTCCGATACTGAAGTTATAACGATGCATTGGACATCACCGGAAGGTATGAAAAATTTGGTAGATAGTTTAGAATCAGGTTACACTTACGCGTTATCAACTTTTACCGTACAACAGAAAGAGTTTTTTAGACCTGAAAGTAAAGTTTTGGTTAAACTAAAAGGTAAGTTGGTAGCAGCATTTCAATCGGATGTGAAATCGTTCGCAACTGATAAAGGAAACAGAGCAGCTAATTTATTCCGTTTCTCTTATCCTGATAATGAGAACAATCTTTGTAGAAATTGGGAAGAATGTAAACAAAATAAAACTTCTTTATGGAACGAAATCATCGTCAAACCAATATCTATACTTGATTATAAAGTTGTAACCAAATATTAAACTCAAATAATTATGCTACTTAAAAAAGGAGATAACAACGAAAACGTAAAATTAATGCAGGAGAAATTAGGTATTTCACCTGCGGTAACTAACTTTGGACCTAAAACCGAAGCAGCCGTAAAAGAATGGCAGGCAAAAAATGGTTTAACACCCGATGGTATTGTAGGACCGGCAACTTGGGCAAAAATAATGGGAGGAAACGCACCAACACATACACCATCTGCACCAATTGTATCTTCAGGACCATTGAAGTTGGAAAAACTAAAAGGACATATTCCTGATGCAGTAATCTCAATGATTCCTGATACTGCGGCTAAATTCCAAATCAATACTCCATTGAGATTGGCACACTTTTTGGCACAATGTGGACACGAAAGTGGCGGATTCAGAGCAACACAAGAAAATCTAAACTATTCTGCAAAAGGTTTGAATGGTATTTTTAAGAAATATTTTCCAACATTGGAATCTGCGTTACCTTACGAAAGAAAACCAGAAAAAATTGCAAATAAAGTATATGCAAATCGTATGGCAAACGGAACCGAAGCAAGTGGTGATGGGTATAAGTTTAGAGGTAGAGGATATATCCAATTGACAGGAAAGGATAACTATACTCAATTTGGTACTGCAATTGGAGAAAATATTACTTCCAATCCTGATGTGGTAAGTGGAAAATACGCATTATTATCAGCTGCATGGTTCTGGTCCAAAAATGGATTAAACAAATTAGCCGATGGTGGTTCAACTGATGCAGTAGTAACATCTATTACTAAAAGAGTAAATGGTGGTACAATTGGATTAGCAGATAGAATTAAACATTTTAAAGAATATTATCACTTATTAGGATAATATTCATATTTATATGTAGTACAATAAAGGTTATTTAATTTTGTTTTTAATTAAAAACTATAATCTTTATGAATTATATAAAAACAGTTGCCTTACCAACCATAGGTAATTATTTAGCATCCCTAGTATTGTGGATGTGTGCTTCAATAGTAGCACTGGGATTTTCTTTTCAAGTTTATATGGTCTATTTGCAGTTTACTGGTAAAACAGAAACAACTGCTGCAATTGTTAGATGGCTTACTATAAAACTTGATGGTGGATGGAAAGATAATCCAAATAACATATGGTATAATGCAGATGACCATATTTGGGTTGAATCAGTAACAAACAATGTAAAAATTGGAAAATTAGCTGGAAACAGACAATTAGAATTTGGTGTTAAAAACGTACTAGAAGAGTATTTACAAGAACGAGGATTGGGGTTGTCCCAGTCGGCATCAAATAAGTTACAGGTACAAATTGTATATTTAGATGTTTTAACAACAAAGAAAAACATCTCCGTATTTCACAAAAATGAAGAAGAAGTTGTCATCAGATTAAAGGGAACACTTTATAAGGATGGCAAAAAGGCAAAAGAGGTTATGGTTGAAGAATCATCATCCGAAATCTCTATGTCAACTCTCATAGTAGATGAAGGTGGTAAGTTCAACCAAACATCTTTAAGTAACGCCTTAAAGAAAGCTTCGGAAAAACTTATAACTAATCTATTTGAGGAAAAATAAAATGAAAAAATTCTTATTGTTTTTAGCGGTATTTTTAATATCGCTAGCATCCTTCAGTCAAATAACCGTATCACAATCCGTAACACCAGCACCTCCTTATCAAGTTGGTGATACTCTGACTGTAAAATATACCATAGATAGAGGAACTACAACTCCTCGTTATTTTTGGTTGAGATATTCGTTTAATAACAAAGCACTGGCAATGGTGTCAAATAGTACGGTATTCTCACAAGGTAATTCAGTTCAAACATTCTATACTGGATGGGATAACTACAAATTCACTCCAGCTCCAAATAAGGCAGCTACTAGCTTATATGAACAATATCAAACTACACCTTGGGGGTATGCAGTAAATTCAGATTGGAATGTTGGACAATTAACCGTTCAAAGAACCGATGCTGCAATCAATGGTGATATAGCAACTCAAAAGTTTGTGTTAAAAGACCAAAATACTTACAACGATATTCATAAGTTGGATTTGGCGTATGCTATTAGTGATGCATCTGCAAATATCGCACCTATCACCCGTAATGCTACGAATTTATCATTAACAAATGTAACGGGTAACACGTCTCAATTTAAAGTTAGAGTTTTATTCCCACAAGGATACACTATTACAGACCATTATGTTCAGTTAATGAAGTTGAAAACGGATGGTACTATTGATTTTTCACAACAATCAATTGCACAATTACCATTAGATTCGAGTGGTGAAGCACTTTTCACAACGCAAGTTAAAGTTGGGGATGAGGTTGGTGTATTTGTATCACCTGCATCATCAAAAGCTTGGATGAACAATGTAATTACAGTATCTGATTCATATAAGGCCTTTTTAGGACATTCACAAACTGATATTAGTGGAACTCCAAACTTCTTTACATACTCTAATTTGGAAAAGAAAGTGGGTAACATTACTAAAAACGATGATACATTTAATGAATCAGATTCATATTACTCATTTGCGTATGTGATGGGGCAAGATGTATCTACAAACGCATTTATACCAACAAACACTGCAACATCTTGGAGATGGTTTAGTGGTTTATTAAATCAAAGTTGGTTAGATGGTATTCCAAAGTATAAGGTAACTATTGATACACCAATCAAAGAGGTCTACGCGGTATTTGCATGGGGTGGTGATTTAAACTGGTCACATTCATCTGACCCATCGGTAATTGCAAGTAGAATAGCAGCTGGACAATTCACAAATTCAATTAATGGTGAGGTGAATTTAAAAAAATCTATGAGTGTACCATCTATAATGGCGTATAAAACCGAAGATTTAGAAACTGCTAAATTAAATGTATCAATTACTTTGGAAAATAATAAGGTTGTATTAACTACAAATTTAACAAAAGAAGGATTGGCAGGATTACAAGTTATTATGGATTATGATAATAATAAATTAAATTTGGATAACATTATATTTGATGCAGGAAATACCGTAACCAATTTCTCAACCAACGATGGTGGTAGATTGACATTTGGTTCCATTGACCAGCTGAAAACTGCAAGAATTAAAAAAGGTACTCCATATAAATTAATATTCACTCCTAAAGTTGCGTTAACAAACACTACTGGTTTATTCTTCTTTGTATTAGCAGACGCAGTTGATGCAAGTGGAAATAGAATTAACTTGGTAATAGAATAACATGATTATGAAACGGTTTGTTTTTGCTCTTATTTTTATACTATTAGTACAAATCCAGGGGTATTCTCAAACCGTTTCTGCACCAGACCCTAAATCATTTACTCAATCAACCAACGGACAAGATGCAAGTGGGTTCGTATTAAGCGGATTTGGGGCAACTGAAACTCTACTTGCATCAATCAGTTTAGTTAACCCACCATCTGGTACTACTTTTTATTTGGATAGATTGGATGGATTATCACCTGCAAGTGGATTTACTCTACCTGGTAATAAGACTCGTTTAGTAGTAACTGGTACAATGGCTAATATCAACATTGCATTAGCAAACCTAAAAGTAAATACGGGTTCAGTAAAAGGTAATGTTCAAATATCAGTGGCTGCAACTGTCAACCCAGTTGGATTTTTTTACAATGGAGTCAATGGGCACTTTTATAGACCACTAACTGCTACTGCAGATAGAACTACTTACACAAACGCGAGAAGTAGGTCATTGGCAACAACATTCAAAGGACAACAAGGGTATTTAGTAACAATAACATCTACATCTGAAGAAGAATTTATCCGAGTAAATGTTCCTGCTACAAATGTGTGGTTCGCAGCAACGGATGAAGTTATAGATGGTAGATGGGTAATAGATGCTGGACCTGAAAAGGGGACATTGATGAAAACCCAAAATGGACAAACTAATGGAAACATTCAAGGTGTATATAACAACTGGTGTGGTGGCGAACCCAATGGTAGTAATGGTAGTGAGAACTATGCAGTAGCAAAATGGAATGGTGCATCGTGTTGGAATGATTTATCAAACAATTGGAATAACCCTTATGTAATTGAATATGGAACTTGGACTAATCCCGATGATGCAACATTTACTGAATTCTATACCAATAGTGTAACTCACTCAAATGGAGATGTATTAAGAGCACAATTTAATTTTACATTCGGTCAGAGTATAGATGAAACTAAATTTACCACAAAGTTATTAGCACAAAGTAATAATCAGTATTCACCCACAACTAATGTAAGTAGAACTCTAAATGGATTGGGTAGAGTAGATATGACATCTGATTTAGATACCGTAAAGGTTGCTGGAAATGGATTTAGAGGAACTACATCCGGTGGACAAGTTGAATGGTGTGTGGTGTATGATTACGAAACATCAAATCAGAGATACCAAATCCTAATTGATAAGAGAGAATTTCCAGTAGGTGTTTCACCAAATAGTCTTACTAATTTAAAATTATTTGATTTGTGGGATGGACCTGTAACATATCAATGGGAGGATATGTATTGGGCTGCCTATTGGATTTATACACCAACGGAATTTAACTTTGCAGGTTCATCATTCACATCTAACATAAGAAGAGCAAGTTTCTTTTGGGGATTACAAGCAGAGTTTACATTTACCCAATCACAAAACTACAAATCACATGGAGTAGAGTTAAGTACAACTAATGTAGCATCATTATACAACAATGTTGTGACGGTATCAGATGTATTCATTGCATTCAAAGAATTATCTAATAGAGGTTTGTTCGGAAATGAAAATGGACTGGAGTTTAGTAGTGGTATTCAGTTTATGAACGCAGATGTAGATGGGAATGGTATATTTGATGAAAGAGATACATACAAACTAATACAACATTTGGTGGGTGAAGAAATAATCGGAAATGGTTCTAATAACTTATCTGATTATATGAAGATACTACCAAAATCTGAATATGATTTGATTACAAAGTTAAATTGGAATACGAAACCTAATTCAACTAATAGTGTATATTCACCAATAAATTTAAGTACCACATCTTTACTAAATAGTTTTAACTATAATGTGTTTTGGAAGGGTGATGTTAATATGTCTCATTCTGCATTACAAAGTGTTAGTGGTAATTCTGTTAGAACTATGAGTTTAATGGGTAATACGATTACAAATGAAGTAAATGTGATAATAATGAGTGAGGTTGTAGGTAATAACGTGATTGCAACTCTATCAGTAGACCCATTACAAGAACAGTTAGTTGGGACTCAATTCCAATTAAATTATGATAACACTAAATTAAAATTTGAAAAGGTAGAATTTACAACAAAAGGTAATCCTACTAATTATGGAAACAACAGAGGTAGTTTTATAAACATCGGTTCACTAATAACAAATGGTAATGGGGTGTTGGATAATACAACTGAATATAGAGTTATCTTTACATTATTAAATAACACAACAAATATATTAGGTTTAACATCAGTATCAACAACTGATGCGGTAAATAAAGATGGAAAACAATTAAAAGTAAGAATTAAATAATGAAAAAAGTAATAATCATATTATCCTTACTTTGTATAGGTTTTGTTTCAAACGCACAAACACCAGATACTCTACAACTATCACCCAAAGAATTATTTGGAGAGAGTGATGATTGGAATGATGTGGGTATACTACAATCTTATATTGATTTTTCAAAAGATGTTCTTTCATCATCAAATCTATCAATTGGTATAATTGGTAGACAGATTTCCACCACATTAAATTTAGGATATAGTAAATCATCAATGAACGGACAGTGGGGGCACTCATTTGCAACATCTATAAATCCCGCGTGGAACTATTATGGTGTAGGATATGGTTTATCGAGAAATACTCAAAACAGAACAACTACTCTACAAACATTTTATTCAACCGATTTTGATTTTCAAAAGAATATTAATCTTTCAATAGTAGATGTGTTTAGAACTAAAAAGTGGGGAACATTTGGATATAGTTTAACCGCAGGTAAATCATTTTGGGGGGAGTATGAAGGTAAATGGGAAGGTAAGTTTATTGTTGATGAAAATGGTAATTGGGTGAAAAACATATATCCAATACTACCCGCATCTTCCCAAATAACTTACAAAGGTATGGTGATGTACACATATACAATAAAAACAAAGGTGGTTAATATCTCACCACAGATGTTTGCTATGAGTGATGTATACAAAGTATTCAAAGATGGTACTGCATCCGATTTAGCATACTTTAATGATTTCAATTTGGACTTATATTATGGTACATCTATGGATTGGAAAATAACGAGAAGATTTGTTTTGAATACCAATATCAGATACAACACAACTTGGGATAAATTATCAGAAACCGCAGGATATAAAAAAGCAAATCCAATAATGTTTATGATAGGAACGAACTTTCAATTTTAAGATATGAAGTGGATAAAAATTATATTGTTGGTTTGTGTAGGAGTTGTGGTATCTTGTACCGAACCTGAATTACCTACACCCCCACTACCTACTACTCAAAAAATATTTAGTTTGAAAGAGAATAGAGTGGTTAATGGTCAAGATATGCATTTCGATTTACCGTCCGATGGAACTTATACATTAACTTTAATTGATAAAGAAAGTGGACAAGTTATTAGTAGAGAAAGATTTAAGGGAACTTCTGGTGAAAATGTAAAGAAGATTTATACGAATTCATTAGAAAAACGATATTTATATTTGTTATTGGAAGATGTTACGAAAACCGAAATTGGAAAAACATTAATAATAACTAAATAAAATGAAAAGAATACTTATAGTAGTATTACTAATATTTGGATTGGGTGGATGCATTGATGATACTATAATCGAACAACCAATCACAGAAGTTAATGAAGAACTGAAAATACAAAATTCAGTTGGCATCAAATTAGAGACATCATTCGTAACTACCGAAGTTGCAATGAATGTTAAAGTAGATATTGCACAACCAGTTACAATTAAGATTTTTGATATATCCAATAGGGTAGTATCTAAAGAAACGATGAATGTAAAGGTAGGTGATAATATCTTAAAGGTATACACCACCGCATTACCGTCATCTGCATATAGAATTGGCTTATTTGATTTGAAAAATAATCAATTGGGAATAGTAGATTTCAATAAATTATAATTAAATAAACAAAAAACAGTAATAAGATGTCAGAAGAAACAGAAGGTCACAACGATGGAACATTGTCTGGATTAAAAAAGACAATTATAGGCGTACTAACAACCGCAGTTATGGGTTTAGGTACTTGGGGTATTACCCAAATAACAGGTGGTGGAGATGAACCAGCCCCTGCAGCAGCTCCTGCTCCAGTAATTAACATTACAAACTCAAACGAACAACAACAATCAGCCAGTGGTGGAACAACTAAAATTATCGAAAGAGAAAAAGTTGTAGAAAAACCAGCTGCAGAACCAGTTAAGAAAAAAGAAGGTGATGAGTTCAAAGAAACAGCCCCTAAATGGTAAATAATATGGAACAAAAACCAAGTGGATTTAGAGAGTTATTAGCTAGTATGATGAAACGCAGATGGTTCATCACTGCTATTGTATTGGGTGGCTTTATGGTCATCATTATGGGTATCTTTGGTGCTATTTTAGGCCAAACCGTAATTAGTGGAGAATGGAAAGAACTTCTTCTATTGTTATTAGGTGCATTCATTGGTTCTTATGGTAAAATCATTGACTATTGGTTTAGTGATACTGATAAGGATAAGATGTTAGTTCAGAAAATGGATGAGGAAGATGGTACATCATTAAGTAATACTGCTGATATGCCAAATACTCCAATAGTACCAATGTCTATAGCACCATTGGTGTTACCAACTACAGAGTTTAAAAATGCTGAAGAAAATGTAGTAATACTACCTAAAACTGAAGAAAAACAAACTAAAGTTGGTGTTGAAATCGATGAGGATGGTGACGGAACTATGGATGGTTTAGATTTCGATGGTGATGGTAAGATTGATGAATACTTCGCACACAGACAATGTGAACACATTTGGGGTGATGTAGATGGAGATGGGGATGAAGAGTGTTTGAAGTGTGGAAAGATTAAAGACGAAGACGCCGAAATGGTGGGATAAATGGGTTACATAGTATTAACAATTTAAATTAAAAACTATGGCATTTAAAGACATTTTCAAAGACAACAATGATTACAACGAAAAATCAATCGTTGGATTCGGTTCATTCGCAGTTATGGCGATATTTGCTGGTGCAGATATTGTAACTGGTATTATGGGAAATACACTAGAAATTAGTGATACTATTTTCAATTCATTCGTAATCATTACATTGGGTTCATTCGGTATTGCCGAAGCTGGTAAGATTTTCGGAAAAAAAGGAAAATCTGAAGAAGAAGGATAACAAATATATCTTTTAACTGTAGGAAGGGCAGATATATTTTAAGGGAGAAACTATAATTTCTCCCTTTTTTTATATTTATAAGAAAAGACATATGTATGAAAAAATTATTCGCATTATTAAGTTTTTGTTTGTTAAGCAGTGTTGTGGTAGCTCAAACCGTAGGAACTACAAAGACTGAACAATACAAAGCATCATTTGAAACTGCCATTGACATCTCTCAATTTTTAGATTACGAAGGTCGTCAAATTCCAATTCAAATTCTAAAAGCAGGTATTAGTGATGAGATGTATGAACTATATCCAGAACTCAAAGAGAAAAGAGTAGGTTTGGGTGTAGCAAACATCTCAATGGAGTACTTGGAAAACCTCAATCGTTTCAAATTTACCGAAGATAAAACGGAAATTAAGAACCGAATGGTTAAACAATTCCAAGCATCTCAAGCTGGTATTTCTGAAAACCAGTTGGATGGGTTTGGTAAAATCAATTTAGCAGAATACTTTGTGACAATTGAATGTTACGATTATTCAATATCAGAAGATGAGACCGTAAACTTAAAGGATGGTGTTAAGAATATGGTGGTTACTCGTATCGGTTTGCAAGTTCGTTTCACAAACGCAGAGACTGGTGTAGTATTTGGAGCATCTGGATTGGGTGAGGCAACTACAACGAGAGAATTAACACTATTATCTGATGCGACTGTTGATGAAGTAAAATTCAACCAATCAACTATTTCAATTGCAACTAAAAAGGCATTGGATATTGCTTGTGCTAGAATTTTGGATAGAATGATTAAGAAAGGTATATTTCCAAATTAATGTTTATATGTCAGTGAAGAAACCTATTGATGAAAAAGTAGTATCAGTAACAGGTGGGGCTGCTAGGGAAGTAATATCTACCATTTTACCCAAAACAACTTTTGCAAGAGCCGATGTGAAATCACAAAAGGAAGCAAAAGATATGATTATTGATTTAATTAAAACACTTAATAACTTTTACGAAAAACACAATATAGATAAACGAATAGTAATTTAATTATTTGTTAACATTTGCTTAACCACTTTAGAGAAACGGGTTCATAGTTATTGAGGAACTAACTTAAATAACTTAATGAAATCGTTTCTCTTATTTTTGCTACTAATTCCAACTTTAGCAATTGGACAAATAAACATAGGTGGTATAACCAAATCCAAAACGGAAAGTATATATTTTTCCCACATCAGTTTCAAACACACCGATGGAACTACATACACTACTATCTCAAATGAAAATGCAGAGTATAAATTAAATGTAAAATCTGGTACATACATCATAACCGCAACATACATAGGGTATCAGAATTTTACAAAAGAATTAAATATAACATCTGACATAACCTTTGATATAATACTTGAAGAAAGTAGTACAGAATTAACAGAGGTTACAGTACAGGCAATATCCCAAAAAGTAAATGATATAACTATTGTTAAATCAATACGAAATAGTAATGTTGTATCAGATGGATTATCCATAGAATTTATCAAAAAGACACCCGATAGAAATGTGGGTGATGCACTTAAAAGAGTAAGTGGTGTAACTATACAAAACGATAAGTTTGTATTAGTAAGAGGATTGGCAGATAGATATAATTCAGCACTACTAAACAAAACCCCACTACCATCAACCGAACCCGATAGGAGAGCATTCTCATTTGATATAATCCCCACATCACTAATTGATAACATAATAGTTGCTAAATCAGCATCGGCAAATCTACCAGGTGATTGGGCAGGTGGATTGGTTCAGATAACAACTAAAGAAGTATCTGATAACTTTTTTAATATATCATCGGGAAGTGGTTGGGGTTCGGTTTCAACTTTTAGAGATTTTAAGTTAGTTCAAGCTACCGATTTCCCCTCCACATTCCCATCTACATACAAATACCGAATTAGTGGTAATGGTGATAAGAGAGCTTACACTAAACTATTTGATAATCCATCAACTGAAACAATCCAATCTATTCAGAACTTAAATGGTGGTGTATCATTCGGGTATGTAAACGGAAAATGGAACTCCTTATTCAGTTCTACCGTAAGGAACTCATTTACAATAAATAACATTGATAGAAAGGATTATCAATCATCAACCGAACTGGCTTATGATTACAAAGATGTTCTATTCACAAAAAGGTTTTCCACAAATGGTTTATTCAATTTGACCTATTTGGGTGAGAATAGATATAGTTGGAAAACATTAGTGAACTACCAAACCGATGATACATACCTAACTCGTACTGGTGATAACTTTGATAATGTGCAGAATGTTTTATCTACTGCATCAAATCATATTAACAATGTTGTAATCAGTTCTCAATTAGATGGTAAAGTTAAAACATTAGATTTCAATGTAGGATATACATACACTTTCAGAGAACAACCCGATTATAGAGTTAATCCAATTACAAAATCATTGGGGGTAGATGAACCATATCAAACTGCGTGGAGAGATACATATCGTTTTTGGAGTGTGATGGATGAGAACTCTTTGAATGGTAATATCAACAAAGAGTTTGGTAAGATTAAAGTGGGTGGTGGTTACCTAAAAAAGATACGAGGATTTAATGCTAGAGTATTCCGTAACCTATCAACTGATATGTTAGATGAGATAACAAACAATACTGATAGATATACTGCTGATTTTGATTTGGGTTCGTTATACACAATGTATGATACGGAATTCGGTAAATGGAAATTAAACACAGGATTAAGAGGTGAGTATAATTTATTCGATGTATCAACTGCAGATTTTAGTGGACAGAAAGTAAATGTAGATAGAGAGTATTTGGATATATTACCATCCTTAAACCTTTCATACAACGAAGAAAAAACAAAGTATAGATTTTCGGTAAGTAAAACATTAGTAAGACCAGAATTCAGAGAAGTTGCTAATTTTGCGTATTATGATTTTGTTAGAAATGCACAACTATTGGGTAACTCTAATTTAGAGAAAACTGATATATACAATGCTGACTTAAAATACGAATGGTATCCGAATACAGGTGAGAATGTTTCACTTTCCCTATTTGGTAAGAACTTCATCAATCCAATAGAACAAATTGTAGCAGATGGTTCGGTTCCATCCAACCTCCTCCTAACTTACACCAATCCAAATTCAGCTATCCTATATGGTGTTGAATTGGAAGCAAGAAAAAAGATAAATGGTTGGTTTGATATATACGCAAATACATCGATAATGAATTCCGAAGTTGAAGTGAATGGTGTTAAAAGACAATTACAAGGACAGTCAACCTATGTGTTAAACGGTGGGGTGAATATACACAAAAAGAATGAAACCCTTAATATAACCTATAATAGGGTTGGAGATAGAATATCGGCAGTAGGATTTCAGGGGTATCCTGATATCTTTGAAAATAGTAGAGATGTATTAGATATTACATTCTTACACAAACTTCCAAAAGGAGAATTAAAATTGGCAATAGGTGATGTATTTGCTCAACCATCAATCTTTTACCAAAAGTTACAAAACAGAGATTTAATTAAAACAAACAACGAACAAACAGTTTCATTAACACTAAATTTAACATTATGAAAAAACTATTAGTAGCTATTTTAGCATTCGGATTAATGAGTTGCGATAAAGAATTGGGTGGAGGAGATGGTCCAATCAACATCCCAACCTCAACAACACTTACTGGCAACATCAACACAACAACAACTTTAACTGCGGATAAAGTTTGGACATTGAAAGGTTATGTATATGTAACCGATGGAGCAAAACTAATTATTCAACCTGGTACAACAATCGTATCCGATATAAGTGAGAAGGGTGCATTGGTAATTGAAAGAGGAGCACAAATTGTAGCAGAAGGAACTGCAACAAAACCAATCGTATTTACATCAGGTAAAGCAGTTGGAGAAAGAGCACCTGGTGATTGGGGAGGCATCGTTATATTGGGCAGAGCAAAAACCAATAGAACATCAGAACCAACTATTGAAGGTGGTATTGGTAGACCTTATGGTGGAACAAATGATGGAGATAATAGTGGTGTTCTTCGTTATGTAAGAATTGAATACGCAGGTATTGCAGCACTTCCTAACTCTGAAATCAATGCATTAACATTAGGTGGAGTTGGTAGTGGAACAATCGTTGAGAATATCCAAACTATCTACGCTAACGATGATGCATTTGAATTCTTTGGTGGAACGGTATCTGCAAGAAATCTATACGCATTCGCAACCGCAGATGATGATTTTGATTTTGATTTTGGATACACTGGAACAATCACAAATGGTGTGGCAAAAAGAGACCCACAATTCGTAGATAGTGGTGATGCCGGAAATGGTGTTGAATGTGATAACGATGGAACGGGTTCACCTGCACAACCGTATACACATCCAAAACTTTACAATATGATTTTGATTGGACCGAATGTATCTACTGCATTAGCAAACCACAATTTAGGTTTGAGATTTAGGAGAGCAACTCAATTCACAATGAAGAATAGTATTGTATGGGGATGGATGAAAGGTGGTTTAAGTTTGGAAAGTAATGAAACTGCTGGATTTGTAAAAGATGGAGTTTCAGTATTTGAAAACAATTCAGTAGGAACATTTAATCCTACCTTAAACTTTATCAGTAAGGCAACTACAATTTTGACAAGTGAACAATTGAAAACATTAGCACTTTCAAAAAGTAATAAGGAGATAGATGTGGTAATACCTGAATTAGATAAACCTATTTGGAGTAATGGATGGACTAGATTCCCATCTAAAGGAAATTAAAATTAAAAGGGAGGTAATACTCCCTTTTTTTATATTTATAGGTAACTAAATAATATACCTATGAAAAAGGCAGTTGTATTTGTACTAATTTTAATTGCAACAATTTTATTAACATCTTGTACTACACAACAACGCGTAGTTTATAGAGATTGTGATTGCAATACTAACACATTTGGGTTAGGTTGGGGTAATAATCCTTATTGGAGTTGGAATGATTGGGGATGGAACTATCGCAATTTATATTTATATAGAGCAATCCCTCCATACTATGTTTACCCAAACAGAGTTCAACCACATCAACCCACAAGATATGAGAGAAAAACTACGATTGGAGAAAGACCTAGTAGAACATCAACTGATAATGTATACCCAAATAGACCACGATTAGAAACTAGACCTAATCAACAAAATTTACAACCGAGTAGAATTCAACAAAGAACAACTACTCCAACAAATAATCAACCCACTCGAAGTAGAATTCAAAACAACTAATGAAAAAATGGGTAGTATCCATTTTACTATTAATTGTTACATTTATAACGGCATTTAAAGCCGAAGGGCAAACCTATACCCAAACATTTATAGATAGATGTACGGGTGAAACAAAACTAGCTACAACTACTATAATAAATGGTAATGCTACTGTTTCATTTTATAATCAAGTAAGAACTTTTACACCATTAGAAGTACAAATGGGAGTAATTCAAACTTGGTTATTTACAACTAAAGCTACATACGAAGCATTTACTTGTCCTGTTATCAATACTCCAGTGGTTCAACAAACAGTTACAAATGCAGTGGCACAAACGGCAAGTACTGCAGCATCTCAAGCTGCAAGTTCAGCTGCTTCATCTGCGGCATCTACCGTAGTTGTTCCACCTCCACCACCTACAACACCACCACCTGCACCATCTAGTGGAAGTAGTACACCACCTCCTGCTCAAAGTAGTTCATCCGCATCATCGAATAGTGGTGGAAGCAGTTCATCTTCATCGAGCAGTTCATCTTCATCTTCCGAAAATAAGAGTGGTAGTTCATCATCTTCATCGGAACAAAAGAGTGAATCCAAATCTGAAACAAAATCAGAAAGCAAATCCGAATCTTCTGAAAACAAATCCGAATCAAAAGAAGAAAGTAAATCGGAAAGTAAATCTGAAGAAAAGAAAGAAGAATCAAAATCAGAGGAAAAGAAAGAAGAATCTAAAGAAGAGAAAAAAGAAGAGAAGAAAAAAGAAAAAGCAGTTTCTTCCAATCCGATGTTATTAGCATCTGACTTATCTACAATAGAATCTGCGGATGGTAGATGGTTACAATCTGCTACAGTAGGTATATCTAAAGCATCTATGGCAGGTGATGAAAGTTATTCTGCAACTGCTGTTGTTATGAGTGATTTGAAAACATTTATTGTAGGTGGAGGGTATACTAAATTAGATTTTTCAGAAGGCAAGTTAAATACTATACATTCATATTCATCTGCATTTGCGTATTTAAATGGGACTTATATGAATTTATTAGGATATACTCATATTAAACCAACTCAAAAATATGGAGTGCTTGGTTATAATTTGGGGGTGATTAACCTTTTAATTAAAGATGCAACTGGTAAGTATGGATATAGTTTATCAACATCAGCAGTTGGGTTTTGGACTAAACCATATCAATATAGTAAAAAATTAACAATATCACCTCAAGTATTTACTATGTTATCACCAATAGCGTACAATACCGTAAGTAAAACTACGACGGTAAATAGAAATATAGGATTTTTATTAGGAAGTTCCTTTGATTATAAAATCAGTAAAAGATTTGGTTTCAGTATTAACTACAAATTGAGTGGTAATACTGCCGCAGGTTCACCTTTTTTAAGTAATATATTGATTGGTTCGAGAATGATTCTCTAAAAATAATATGGTTGTATATTTATACCAAAGGTTACCTATTTTTAACCAAATAAACACATACATGGACGAAGGTGATAGTAAAGACAATAAACAAATTAAAGAACAAAAGTACGAGAGTACTGATGTACAAAGATATGGCATTGATGCTGGCACTATTCTTCAATCCGTTTGGGTTCGATGCCGTACAGTATTCCCTGCTGCTACTGACGGGAAGTTTATGGAAAGCGAACTTCGTTTTGTATTGTATAGCGGGTTCATTTTTTGGGGTATACATCTACTTCACCAGATATTTAAATAAATTAAATAAATAATATGAAAAAAACCATTACCCTTATTAGTTTCTTAATTGTTTCATTCCTTTCATTTGCACAGGATGTTAAAGTAAAAAACAATGTATTTGAAGTACTTTACTCACAAGATTTAGAACAACCACTATGGATTAAGTATCGTTCAACTAATAGACCAACGAATGTAAACAGAGGTTCAATGGATTTTTACAAAGAACCCAACATCAAAACATCGGATGCGGATGATTATTATAAAAACATCTACGATAAAGGACATGGTGCACCTGCAGCATCATTCTCCGATAATATGGAAAACCTAAAACAAACATTTTCTTACTTAAATTCTATTCTTCAAGACCAATACCTAAATCGTGGTGAGTGGAGATTGTTGGAAGAACAGGAAAGAAGATGGGATGATACTGAAAATCTTACAGTTTTAATCACACTTCACTTTGATAATCCAGTAAAACGAATTCCAACCAATGCTGCAATTCCTGCATATATGGAAAAACATATTTACTTTGAAAAACAAAAAATATGGAGATGTTATGTATTTTTAAATGAAAAACCAAAATACATTTTATCACAATTGGAAAAAGTTTGTAAAGAGGAAGAACACATAAAATAATATGTCATATTTAAATACCCCAATACCAGTAGTTGAAGCATTTATAAGGGGAAACTTTTTAAGAAATCAAGAAGATTCTTTTGATAAAAAATTCCCTTGTTATATATTTGGGATGTCATCAATACCTGCACAAGCACCATTGTTTCATTTTATTATGGAAGATGGAGCATTGTGGTGGAGAATGCCAATACACGCGTTTTGTTGGAAAGAAGATGCACCGGAACAGGAGTTAGATGAACTCGTATTATGGGATTCATTTTCATATCATGTGGGTGCTACTTGTTTTCCGATGTTAAAGAATAAAACCTGTAAATTTACTTCAAGAAGAAGAGTTCAATACTACGGAAGGTATTTATTCACTTTGGACTGGGGGTCTTCAGATGATATGAGTGATACTGATTTTGGATTGAGTGAGTTCCCATCACAACACAAATGTGGTCATTTTATTGCAATGGAAAATGGTAATTTTGCAATTCAACCAAACAATAGACTTATAATGCATGACCCATCTTTTACGGTCAAAGAAGAGATTGTAATTAACAGAAAATATAACACAACATTATGGACCGCGGAGAGAAATAAACGATGGGTCACACCTGATACTGATATAATGAACTATGACCATACGGATTTAGAATCAGGAGAATCAAACAAAAAACGGTCGGAAGAATATAATAAATTCGATAAAGACATAATCAATGAAACTAATATTTAATCACAATAATTCTGTATTCGATGGAGAAAACCCATTGATATATTTAGAATCATTGCGTGAAAATGAAACATCTCAATTTATGTTTGAGAATGGGTGGGTTCCCTATGGTGATAGATGGTATCAAACAAAATCTGCAAGATTAAAACTCAAACCAATTTCAATTAAGAGAAAAAAACAGTTAAGTAAACTAAAGATTACAACTCAAACAAATAATTTAGAAATTAAGATTCTAAATGATTTAGAAGCGTATTCTTTCTCCAAATACTTTGATTTTTTTATGGATGATTTATTTTGGGGTAGAGTAAATTTTTATGATAATCAAATCTTATATTCAGTTTCTAATGCTATAACCCATAAAAATTCATATGGTACTTTATCGATGTATTATTTAATTGATTTATTTAAGGATGATTATGAATATCTTTATATTGCAGACTATTTCAAAGATTTTGAATATAAATCAAAACTACCAGGATTTGAGTATTGGGATGGTAACGAATGGGTATTCAGCGGGGGCTGGGGGAATCAGCGTCGTACCTAAATTTTTTTGATAGTATTAAAAATTATTTCCAAAAACACTTGGATTTTTGCCATCTTTTTACTATATTTACCCTGTAATAAGTCGTAAACCCTAACCCCTAACCCTATGTTAACCCCTCAAGAAAGAGAATCCATAAGAGAAGCCCAGATTCTAGAATACAACACCGATTACGATACCTTTGAAGAGTATCAACGAAGAATCGATACCAACGAATCCCTATCCGATGAAGAAGAATCCGATTTGGAATACCTCACATCAAAATATAACTGGCATTTATCTTAATCCCTATGGAAAATTTCTCTGGTCAAATCGTTGAAGTCCGTGTCTCAAAGAACGGAAAGACGGGTTCAAAATCTATTAGAGTTTGTAAAGTAAAAGTTCATTCGGTTCTATTCATTGAGGTAGATAAGGTGAATCGTAAAAACATCTTTTGGAAGCTGGATAAAAAGAACATCGAATCGTTCGGTGATTCCCCTTCGGGTCCCTTTATTCAAATTAAAGATGGTATCCTCCTTTCTGATAATAAATGGGAAAGTAGCTGGGATACTATTGGAAATGTATCCTCACAAAGGCAATATAGTAATCACTCAAAAGGATGGGCACCTCAATACACCTCCCGTCTGAAAGCAAATTCCCAATACAATTACGGTGGTGGTGCTCACTTCCGAACCTAATAAATCGAAAAAATGAAAGTATTAGAAATGATACAATGTACGAAATGTGGGGGCGGGATGCCCTCTCTTCGTTTAACACAATATGGGTACAAGCATTGCGTTGGGTGTAGTTCCGTAGAAAAGGTCGGTGGTGTACCCATCACAAATCACAAAACGGGTAACACCATCCAAATCGTTCCTATGGAGGTTGCCATAAACATCAATCGACTTGCTGCTCGTGGTGGGTATGGGGTGTGTAAGGGAATGAAACATAATTGAAAAATAAATAAAAAATTTTTACGAAAACTCTTGGATTTCTCGTTGCTTTTTACTACCTTTATAGAGTAATGAGAGTTCAACCCCTAAACCCCCTTAATATGAACATTGTAAGATTCGACCGACACCAATTATTCAACCAAGATTGGATGGATTACCACTCCCAAACCCTACGAATGGTAGAAGATTTCTACATCGACCAGAATGAATCTTGGTTTAACGAATTGTATAACCAATTATGTGGTGTGTGGGATGGATACCTTTACACTGAAATGTTGGAATCAGCTAAAGAAATGGGATTACCTACCCACATCCTCCAACGAATCGCAAACACAATCCAATTTATCGGAACTTCTCAAAAATAATTGAGAAATCCCTTGGATTTTTGCACGAGATTGTATACCTTTACTATGTATTAAAAGAGATAGAGTTATGAAACTAGGATTAGTAAGAATGAGTGGTGAGAGAGTGACTGGGGTTCAGTATTTTGAATCAAAGTTCAGTAGAGAATTGGGTGAGATACTCCGAATAAATGGGGTTGAGTGGAGAGTGGGTGTGATTGCAGAAGATAGAAACTCCATCATCAAAGTTCTTAACGAAATTGTTAGAATACAAAACTCAATTGTAAGAAAGAAACAAAGAGAGTTAGATAGAGAAATCAATAATCAAATTAACCAAATGTTCATCGAAGCATATCAATCAGTAATTAATGGATAAGAGATATGAACTATAAGGCACACATATTCGCAAGTATAGGGAATGGGAAACTTCACCCATCTCGTACCCAATGTGGGAGACACCTACATAGAAACCATAGAGGTACATTCGTATTAGATACTAAAAGGTTCATGGAATACTATGATGAAGACCCCGACCTCGTATGTTCAAAATGTTTGGAAAAACTTAAAAAATAATTGAGGAAACCCTTGGAATTCTCATCAGAATTTCATACATTTATAGAGTAATAAGAGTTCAACACACAACCCCCCTATAATATGAAAACCCTAAACGAAATCCGAACCTTTGCTGAAAACAACGATGCTGTGGCATTTGATAAGTGGTGTGATGATAACCATGTAATGAATGAATGGTTGGATGTTACACTTACGAACTTCAACGATGGATACTACAATGTGTATCTACCCATCTACGCAGTAGGTGTGATGTTCATCGATGGTAAATTTGAAGAATTTAATTAATAACCCCTTAACCCCTAAAGATATGATGTGTACTATTCAAGTAACCGCCCAGTATTATGAGAACTATTCCGATTCCAATATCCCGTATTGGAAACCGAAAGGTGCAGTAGATTTTCACTTCCCCGTCAATTCCGACGTGGTGTTTTATGCTCCAAAAGATATGTTGTTCAACGCCATTGACAAAATGGTAGCAGAGCAAAGTAACGAACATGCTCTGTATCAATACATCTCTCACGAGGTTAAGTTCTCCAATCCTATAGTGGTGGAGGGACTCGAAAAAGAGTTGGAAAGGATGTTTGTTGCGTAAAATATATCCGCCGATATTTTCTAAAGAGCTTGGAAATTCCAAGCTTTTTTTGTACATTTGTAAAGTAGTAAGATAGATAACCAATATGAAAGAAGAACAAGGATTTAAGACTATTTTTAGTGATATCGATGGTACACTAATAGAGCAAGTAAGATTTGAAGAACTAGACCCCGAGGTGGTAACTGTACTACCAGGAGTTAAAAGAAAGATGGATGAATGGTATGATTTGGGACACTACATCGTTCTAACTACTGCGAGACCAGAGTATTTGAGAGAAATCACCACTCAACAGATGGCAACCGCTGGAATTCGATACCACCAATTAGTAATGGGAATCGGTAGAGAGGAGAGAATTCTAATCAACAACAACAATGGTGGAGACCCTGATAGAGATAGAGCACTATCGGTACCTGTTAAGAGAGATGCGGGATTCAACAACTCAAATTGGGAAAGAGTAGGACTATAATTTGTTAAAAGAGTTGGTAAATTAAAATTATTTTATATTTATACTAAACTTTGAATTCAATGCTAAAATTACAGGATTTATTAAAAGAAGCACCCAACAATATCTATTTCAAAACTGCTTCTGAAGCAGCAGATTATGCTAGAACTCAAGCAGAGAAAAAAGGATTTGAGATAGATTCGCAAGATTGGAATTCCGAAATCACTATGGGTGGTAGATATAGTAGAATGAGACCAGGTGTTGGTAAAATGCACTCGTTTAGCATTGGATTATTGAAAGATGGGAAACCACAGAAAAAAAATCTAAACATTTCAATTTATGGAATGGAAAGTGGAAAATTTGAATTAACACATTACATTAGTTAAAAATGGCAAACCTAAAAACATACTTCAGAGAATTATTTGAAGCTGAAACTTTTAAAGCGAGAAGTAAAGAAAGTGGAAAAGTCGTACAATTTAAATCAAAAGATGCATATAATGCCGCAGTAAAAGCAGGTACGCATGAAGACCCTAAAGCTCCAAAGAGTAAAGCTGATGATAAAGGTGGACCAAAAAGTTACGGAATGAAAAAGAAATCATTCTTTGGTAATGATACAGAAGATGGACCAGACCCTGTTGATACATCAAAAAAGGCAAAAAAGATAAACATTTTCGACAAACCATCTAAATCAAAAACTGATGATAAAGGTGGACCGAAAAGTTACGGAATGAAAAAGAAATCATTCTTTGGTAATGACACGG